>Ga0209639_1000602_pt1 | contig 47583 bp, 40 predicted proteins | sample EPASupsiteHSE605_FD_187268 | JGI IMG/M metagenome (GOLD analysis project Ga0209639, IMG submission 187268) | Bioremediated contaminated groundwater from EPA Superfund site, New Mexico - Sample HSE6-05 (SPAdes) (version 2) | ecosystem: Environmental > Aquatic > Deep subsurface > Groundwater >... | reverse complement strand
GATTATTATCAACTTCAAGCATCAGATATTCCTACCGCATTAGGAGCAAATCAACCAACTGTTTATGTACGTTTTACAACCACCCCTACTTTAACAAAAGACACTACTTATTTAGCCGTTGTTGAAACTTACGGTGGCACTGATAGCGTTTCATTTGCTTTAGGTGGAGATTTTCCACAACCTGATGCAACTTGGTTTTTAAGAGAAGCTGGAGAAACTTTATGGACATGGTATACTAATGATGTTAGTAATGTTCCCCACATCCGTTTAATTGTTGACGGCACCCCAATCGGAGTTCAAGAAAATGTAGCAAATAACTTTATTTTGAATCCTGCATTTCCAAATCCTGCTTCAGAGGACACAAAAATCAGTTACGAACTGAAAAATGCAGCGAAGGTTAGCTTCAAATTAACTGACTTAACTGGTCGTGTTGTAATGAGTATGAATAAAGGAATTCAGGAAGCTGGTCAGCACAATTTCGTACTTAATGTTAGCAAATTAGCCGCTGGTACTTATTTCTACACACTGACTGCTGGTGAAGCTCAGAAAACCTTAAAAATGATTGTTCGTTAAACGATCAAATCCAAATAAAGAAAGCTCAGGAATGACCTGAGCTTTTTTTTTGTACTTAAATGAACATTTTAATTCGGTATTGTGTTATCAAAATAACAATTTAATAACTCAAGCATCCTTCTCTTCCATGAAAGCATTTTTTAGAAAAGCTTTTTACTTGTATTATGACGGTTTCCGAAGCATGAAACTCGGAAAAACACTTTGGTTAATTATTCTTATCAAACTTTTTATAATGTTTGCCATTCTAAAAGTTTTCTTCTTCCCTAATCCGCTTAAGGAGAACTTTAAAGATGACCAACAGCGTAGTAATCACGTCTTGGAACAACTCACCAACCCAAAATAATTATGTTAGAAAATGTTGATTTATCTGTAGTTGACTGGTCGAGGGCACAATTTGCCCTAACCGCTATTTATCACTGGTTTTTCGTCCCTCTTACACTCGGGCTTGCATTTATTGTAGCTATTATGGAATCCATTTACGTAAAAACCGGTAGAGAAGAATGGAAACGAATTACAAAATTCTGGATGACATTATTTGGTATCAACTTTGCAATTGGAGTAGCTACCGGTATCATTCTTGAATTTGAATTTGGTACAAACTGGTCCAATTATTCATGGTTTGTAGGAGACATTTTTGGAGCTCCTCTGGCTATTGAAGGAATTATGGCTTTCTTCCTCGAATCTACCTTTATTGCGGTAATGTTCTTTGGCTGGAATAAGGTAAGTAAGAAATTTCACCTTGCTTCAAGCTGGCTGGTTGCTTTTGGAGCAAATCTTTCGGCTTTGTGGATTTTGGTTGCCAATGGGTGGATGCAATATCCGGCAGGAATGCATTTTAATCCTGACACTGCACGTAATGAGATGAATAGTTTCTGGGAAGTTCTATTCTCGCCAATGGCTATTCATAAATTCTTACACACAATAACATCGGGCTATGTACTAGCATCTGTTTTTGTGCTAGGAGTAAGTGCGTGGTTCTTATTAAAAAAACGCAATATCATTTTTGCAAAGAAAAGTATGGTTATAGCTGGCGTTTTTGGATTACTTTCTGCCGTTTTTCTGGCAGTTACAGGTGATGGTTCTGCTTATACCGTGGCTCAAAAGCAACCCATGAAACTAGCCGCAATGGAAGGACTTTATCAAGGAAAAGAAGGTGTGGGACTTATTGCAATTGGGATGACTACTCCAGGTAAAAAATACAATGACAACAAAGATGAGTATGTCTTCAAAATTGAGATTCCCAAAATGCTATCATTGCTTGGATATCGCGATGCAAATGCTTTTGTTCCTGGCATAAAAGATTTAGTAGATGGAAATTCTCAATATGGAATTCTTTCTGCAAACGAAAAAATCAAAAGAGGTAAAATCGCCATCAATACCTTACGTGAATATAAAGAGGCAAAAATGGCTAACGATACTGCAAAAATGGCTGTATCAGGGCGCAACTTTGATAAAAAAACTCCTGAAGGCAAAGCATTTCTTGAAAATAATTTCCGCTACTTTGGTTATGGTTATTTAAACAATCCAGAACAAGTTATTCCAAACATTCCGTTAACTTTCTATAGCTTTCACATCATGGTAATACTTGGATTTTTCTTTATCGCATTGTTTGCAATGGTATTATTCTTCATCTATAAAAGAAATATCGAAAACATAAAGTGGATCCTATGGACTGCATTATTATCGATCCCATTGGCTTATCTTGCATCACAGGCTGGCTGGATTGTAGCAGAAATTGGGCGTCAACCTTGGGTAATTCAGGACATTATGCCAACTGTTGCAGCGGTATCACGTATTGATTCTGCTTCGGTTCAGATTACTTTCTGGCTGTTTGCAGTGATCTTTACCACATTACTTATTGCAGAAATCAAAATTATGTTACGTCAGATTAAAATAGGACCTAAAGATGGAGGGCTCAACTAATGTTTGAATCATTATCACTTTTGACATTACAGCAATACTGGTGGATAATAGTATCTTTACTGGGAAGTTTGCTTGTTTTTCTCATGTTTGTTCAGGGTGGGCAAACATTAATCTATACATTGGGCAAAACAGAGATTCAGCGAACTATGCTGGTAAATGTATTAGGACGCAAGTGGGAATTTACGTTTACCACATTGGTGACTTTTGGCGGTGCATTTTTTGCATCCTTTCCTCTCTTCTACTCTACCAGTTTTGGCGGTGCATATTGGGTATGGATGGCCATTTTACTTTGTTTCGTAATTCAGGCTATTGCGTATGAGTTCCGTTCAAAACCTAATAACTTTTTAGGTCATAAAGCGTATGAAATATTTCTGTTTATCAATGGAGCTTTGGGTACAATTTTAGTTGGAACAGCCGTTGGAACATTTTTCACCGGTTCAATGTTTTCGGTAAACAAAATGAATCTGACTGACCTTACTTCTGGAAAACTTCCTGTAATTTCTGCATGGGAAGGCCCTGCACATGGATTGGAAGCAGTATTAAATTTCCAAAATGTTGCACTTGGACTTGTAGTTTTCTTTTTGGCACGCATTTTAGGTATTCTTTACTTTATGAACACAGTTGAACAAAGTGAAATTTTCACAAGGGCAAAAAAACAACTCCTCATCAACACCGTTCCATTCCTTGTATTCTTTCTTTATTTTGTTGGATCTCTTTTGTTATCTGATGGCTTTGCAGTAGATCCTACTACAAAAGTTGTATCGATGGAGGCATTCAAATATCTTCACAATCTTCTGGAAATGCCCGTTGTTTTAATTTTGTTCCTGATTGGCGTTATTTTAGTACTGTTTGGAGTTCTTAAATCCATTTTTAAAACCGCTACTAATGGTATCTGGTTTGCAGGTACTGGCACTGTTTTTACAGTATTGGCATTGCTGCTAATTGCTGGGTTCAATAATACTGCCTATTATCCTTCAACTTTTGATTTACAGCACTCTTTAACCATTGAAAATAGCTCTTCGAGTATATTTACACTTACAGCGATGAGCTATGTTTCATTATTGGTTCCTTTTGTGCTAGCATACATATTTTATGCTTGGAAATCAATAAACAACAAGAAAATTACCGAAGATGAAATGAATGAAGATATTCATGTTTACTAATCTAAAAACACAAAAGTTATGTTAACAGAAATTTTATGGTTCATTAGTTGGCCAGTATTTATTTATATAACATACCGTATTACAGTCTGCTCAGTAACTAAATTTGAAAAAAAAGAAGCTTGAAGCCTCTTTAAATAGTAATCGCAGAAAAAAAGGAGCTGTTCAAAAAGTCTCTCAGATGGCAAAAAAACTTTCCTGACTTTTTTGAACAGCCTCTTCTTGATTAAAAAAAACAGGAGATATTCTCCCAATAGCCTTTTGCTTAGTTTCGATAGCTTTTGAGCGCTACCTTTGCCACCTAAATACTCAAAATGAAATCGAATTACTTTCCTCACCTTCTATTGCTTTGCGTTAGCGTCATCTTTGGAGCAAATTATTGGGTTTCAAAAAGCCTGATGCCCGAATTTATGACACCAGCTCAGGTAATTGTATTAAGGGCTGCAGGTGCATTATTGCTTATATGGCCTTATCATTACTTTTTTGCCGGAAATGAAAAAGTTGATCGAAAAGACTTATGGAAGCTGGCTTATTGCAGCTTTTTTGGTATTGCTGTAAATCAGATATTATTTTACGAAGGATTGAATCTTACATCACCCATAGATGCGTCTATTATCCACGCTCTGAATCCAATGATGGTTATGTTATTTGCGGCAATACTATTAAAAGAAAAAATAAGTATTTTAAAGGCAATTGGGATTGGCATGGGGTTTAGCGGAGCCATGATTATCATCCTTCAGGGAAAAGAGATAAACTTATTTCAGGGATTTTGGGGAAACCTGCTTATCTTTTTGAATGGTGCAGGATATGCATTGTATTTAGTACTTGTAAAACCATTGATGGATAAATACCGTTCGGAAACTGTAATAAAATGGATATTCTTTTTTGGATTACTTTATACAATACCGTATGGGGTTCACTCTTTGGGAAATATTCATTGGGATTCGTTCACTGGTTTTGCATGGCTGGCATTTATCTACATCATTTTGATAAACAGCTTTGTTGCTTATTTACTAATGGTGAGAGCATTGAGACAGGTAAATGCTACCGTTGCCGGATTTTACACTTATTTACAACCTGTTTTTGCGACTCTTCTCGGAATTATCTTTCTAACAGAAATACCATCCATTCTGAAAATTGGAGCGGCCTTGCTCATTTTCTCAGGAGCTTACATGGTTAGTCGAAAATCAAAAAAATGACCTTTTCTTGATTAATTGAAGAATTGATTTTATCTCTCTTTTTGCTGATTCATAATTTTCAAAGCTTCCGTAGGTGAGATTCGCTCATTGTTTAAAAATGCAATAATGAAAGCATCCTTAAATCCCTTATCCTGTAACATATAAAGCAAGTCATTTGCCTTTTTTAAACTTTTTTCTTCACCAACAGTATATTTGTACAATCCGTTGTGATAATATTGCTTAACGTCTTTCAAACCCTTAAATACAGGATCATTTAGTTGCTTGTTTACAGATGATGACGCAATCTGAATGCGAAAGACAATTACCTGTTCAATACTATCTGAAATTTTATTTTGAATTGCAACAGGCTTTACTTCAATACTAACTGACTTTGAGATTGTATCGATAACATTTTTTTTGTCGTGCGTAATATCCTGATTTTGTGCATTGTTTTTATCCTTTACAGGTTCCGCTATTTTGTCAGCCTCTTTATCTTTATCCTGTTTTGAATGTTGCGTAATTACTGCCTGATTATTAAAGCCTTCAACCTGAAATTTATAATCTCGAAATGCATTAAAAATAGATGTAGAAATACTATTTTGACCCTTTTCCGAATTAAGGACCTCTTCTTCTTCCTTGTTTGTGATAAACCCTGTTTCGACTAATATCCCAGGCATATAGGTTTTATAAAGAACCAAAAGACCAGCTTGCTTGACACCACGATCAATTGTATTAAGCTTATCCGTAAAATTTTGCTGAACTTTTCCGGCCAGATCAAGGCTTTGATCGAGATATGCGTTTTGAAAGAGTGAAAAAATAATGTTTGCTTCAGGTGAATTTGGATCAAAACCATCATATTTACGAGTATAATCCGTTTCGAGTAAAACGGCAGAGTTTTCTTTCTTGGCAACTTCAAGATTTGCCTGCGATTTATGTAACCCCATTACAAAGGTTTCAGTTCCATAAGCATTTTTGTTTTTATTGGCATTGCAATGTATAGATATAAAGAGGTCTGCATGATTTTCATTGGCAACTTTTGCACGATTATATAGTTCTACAAAGACATCTGTTTTACGAGTATAAATTACTTTTACATCGCTAAAATTATCTTCGATAAGCTTACCCACCTTAAGCGCAATGCTTAGTGCAATATCTTTCTCTTTGGAATTACCACCAATTGCACCAGGATCTTTCCCTCCGTGTCCGGCATCAATCACCACTTTTGTAAGCTTTCCAGGTTTGTTTGAAAACGCTGATTCTGTGATTATTCCAAGCAAAATAATCAAGGTAGTGAGGATGAGTTTCGTTTTCACAATTTTTATATTTTAAGTTACGTAAGATTGGGTTAATTTTGCCCTTGAAAATACTCAATACAAAAATAACACAAAGCTTTCTTTGAAACCTCATTCATTTCATTTTTTTAACCAAAGCTTTAAATATTGTCTCAGGTTTATTTGCCTCTGGGGGTTATTTTCATTTTCGAACACCTCTCTTTTTTCTCAGAACCAAATTATTAACGACACTTCGAAATTCAATCTTAAAACAGACACAATATCAACAGACTCTCTGACCTTAAAGAAGAACAGCAAAGTGATTGAAAGCAGAATCGATTACAGTGCAACTGATTCTGTACGTTTTGATCTGATTTCCAAAAAAGTATATCTCTACCGGAAAGGTGAAATCAAATATCAAAAGATTGACTTAAAATCAGGGCAAATTGAAGTTGAATTTGACAAACGTGAACTTCGTGCCTGTGGAATAAAGGATACGAATGGACGAATTGGTGAAAAGCCCGAATTTAATGACGACGGTACAGCTTTTAAATCAGAAGAGCTTTATTATAATTTTGATACGAAAAAAGGGGTAATCACTACCTTAAAAACTCAGGAAGGAGAGTCTTACATACACGGTGAGCGTGTAAAAAAAATGGAAAATGATGTAACATATATCAAACACGGAAAATTCACAACCTGCGATGATGATCATCCTCATTTTGATATTCGCTTCAATCGCGCCAAAATGATTCCAAACGATAAAATTGTCACAGGACCCGCAATGATTTACATTGCAGACGTTCCAACTCCATTATTTATCCCCTTTGGATTTTTTCCCAATAAAAAAGGACAATCATCTGGTATAATTATTCCCAATCCGGGTAGTGCCCCTCGTCGTGGATTTTTCTTCAAAGAGGGAGGATATTTTTTTGCATTCAGTGACAAACTAAATTTGAAACTTACCGGTGATATCTATTCCAGAGGAAGCTGGGCAATAAGAGGCTTTTCTAATTATGCAAAACGATACAAATACAACGGATCAATAAATCTTTCATATTCGCTTAACAAATATGGAGAACAGGGAGACCCTGATTTTGAAAAAAGTCGCGATTTTTCGATTCAATGGGTGCATAATCAGGATCCAAAAGCACATCCAAATCATCGATTATCAGCCAATGTTAATCTGGTTAGCTCCAATTCATATAAGTATTCACTCAATGCAAATAGTTATTTTACAAATACTACACAATCAAGTATTAATTATACTACAAATTTGTGGGATCGATTTAGTATGAGTGTAGATTTCAGTCAAACTTACAACATTAATACTGGTGATATGAATATTAATTTGCCGAGTATTACGTTGAATTCAACACAGCGTTATTATCCTTTGAAGCATAAAAAACAAGTCGGAAAGACAAAATGGTATGAAAACATAAACTTAAATTACTCATTAAGAGCAGATAATCAATTAAACACAAACGATTCTGCATTGTTGGATAAAAAAACGTTCAAAAATATGAAAAACGGTATGGTTCACTCCATCCCAATCAATAGTTCCTTCAATATTTTCAAATTCATCAACATCTCTAATTCAATAAATTACACAGAGCGCTGGTACACGCAAACCGTTGAAAAGAGATGGATTTCAGATACAACATACCAAGGTACAGATACAATCTTGCCGTATCTGGAAGTAACAAAATCGAACCGTTTTGCAGCAGCACGGGATTTCTCATTCAATGCTTCAGCTTCAACCCGCATGTACGGAATAGTTCAATTTAAAAGAGGGCCAATTGTAGCCATACGCCATGTATTGAATCCCTCTTTTTCATTTAGTTACAGACCTGACTTTTCTCAAAAATTTTGGGGATATTACAAGACCTATACCGATAAGTATGGAAAAGAAGTACCTTATTCGATTTTTGAAGAAGGGATTTATGGTTCACCACCCTCGCAAAAATATGGCTCGATTGGGTTTTCCTTAGGCAATAATCTGGAAATGAAAGTTCGTTCGAAGAAAGACACAATAAGCGGAACTACCAAAATTGTGTTAATCGAAAGTTTTTCTCTTTCAACAGCATATAATTTGGCAGCAGATTCACTTAACTGGTCCCCTATTTCGTTGTATGCAAGAACTACCTTATTTAAGAAAATTGCTGTTTCTTACAGTAGTATTTGGGATCCATATGTGATTTTACCTAACGGGCAAAGAATTAACCAATTTGAGTGGACTCAAAACAGACGTTTCTTACGCCTAGAGAATACAACATGGACATTTGATGTAAGCTGGAGCCTAAATTCAAAGGGAAAAACAGCGTCAAACCCATTACCACTACCCTCAGGATATGACTATTACGGAATTAATGAAGTACTTGGACAACAGGTAGATTTTTCAATTCCCTGGAATTTCTCCGTAAATTACAACTATCGTTACACAAGTAGTCGCATTGCAAGCCTGTTCAGCTATACAAAAACCTATGTCCAATCTCTTGGAATGTCGTTCGATATGAATGTAACACCCAAATGGAAAGTTGGGGTTCGTTCTGGTTACGACTTTGAAACAGGAGAATTTACGTATACTTCTTTAGATATTTACCGTGATCTACACTGCTGGGAAATGCTGTTTAACTGGATTCCTTTTGGTTATAGATCCAGTTGGAATTTTACAATCAGGGTTAAGGCTAATATGTTGAGAGAGAGTTTAAAATATGAAAAGAAAAATGATTACAGAGACAGACGATAGTAAAAATGAAAAAGCCGGTGTTTACCGGCTTTTTTCATGAATAAAGAATATTAATAAATTAGTCCTTGGTTTCTATATCCTGATAGATTTTTATACCAGTCCGGAAATGAACTTCCTCCTGATTGCGCCCAAGCGGCAAATTTCAAATATGCCTGAGTAATATCTTTAAATTCAATTGGATATTCAAACGTTTCGTTAATATTGATCGCCCATGGCAAGTTATCAGAAGTTTTATAATACTTACCCTGTGCAACAACCGAACCATCATCCATTGTGTCAAATAAGCTTAAATCAGCTTTTGAAGTAGGAATATAATTTGGGAGGTGAACTTCATGTCCTCTTTCATTCGTTCTGAAGATAAATGGATTGAATGGTGAAGAACCTAGAACAGAAGGAGTAAGTGCATTAGAGAATATTATACGCATCTTAACCGTATCAGAAGTTCCTGCCGGATTGCCTTTTAGAGTATTAAAGTAAGTAGATCCTCCAACTCTGTGAATAACCTGATCAGCTTTATCAAATGCAATGACTACTGCTTTGTTTGTTCCTGATTCCGTGCCATTTCCATTAGCTGCAATTGAGCTTAAGTTTCCCGTTACAGAAGCAATGTCTGAAGTAAGCAGATTGTCAAATTGGAAAGCAAATCCACTTTGAATTGTAGCCCCTACTGCTTTTACTACTAATCGTGGTTGGATTTCCACAACTTTATTTTGAGCATTAGTAACAGTCTTAACATTGTAACGAATTACCATATCATTGAAGTCGTAATCACCTTTTTTCGGCCATAAGTCTTCATAAGCCAGGGTTCCCCACGTATTTTGTGACGGGAAATAGTTATTATAGGCTCTTGCTGGGTCATTTGGGTATTCATCCAGATTGTTAGAAACTCCATCACCATCAGTATCACCAATTGTCTGAGTGCTTCCAATTCCTTCCGGGTTACATGAGCTTGTTGGGATTACATTTGTTGCATTGGCAAAACTTTTGAATGTTGCTCCATTAATAAAGCTAGATGTATTTCCATTATCTAAAACACCATTATTGTCAGCCCATTCTATTGGTCCATTTACATTTGCAGATCCATTTACTCTGGCTTCATGAGATGATTTTAATGTATTTGTTGACCCTTGACCAAGAATCCCTGCATTAAGAATTACATCTTTAGATGATATCATTGAGCCATTCTTGATAATTGTAGTTGTATTTCCATTAAACTGAGCTTTTTCCCCAGCATAAATATACCCATTGTCCACAATAAGTGTTGAGTTATTTTGTTCGAAATCATTTGTACAAGACATTTTACAATAATTAAGAACATTGGCCTGGCTATTTAAGTGTATATTACCTGTAACAATGATAGAACCACTGTTTTCTAGTTTGTTGTTTATTTCCAGATTGTCAGAAGAAGTAAATGTCCCATAATTGTACAAACTTCCATTATTACCATTAAAATGAGCGAAGCCATTTACGGCCATAGTCCCATAATTATTTACAATACCACCAACATTTATACCGTTGCCAATGGCAATATGTAAACTATAGTTATCAAGCTTCGTATCAGCTTGGTTCATATTGAGAGTAGAAATGCTTACATGCGCATTGTCATAGAATATGAGCTTAGCATTCCCATTCATTTGAATATTTTGAGCATTTAAAGTAGCTCCGGAAGCAACTTCTAGCGTAGAGTTATTTCCCATATCAATACTTGTGAATGTTGCATTGCCACAAACTCTTAATTTTCCACCATTATTCCAATGTTCAAACTGAACAGAGCCGTTAAAGTTTGTGGACGAAATACAATAGGTTTTATTTCCATTAATTGAGAAATAGCCATTATTCGAAACTGTTACATCACAACCTGTATTACAATCAGGACTTGTTGGTCCACTTGCTACACTTTTTGCTAATTTAGCTTTTGTTTCAAAGGTATATAAAAGAGTATTTCCGTTAATATCTAATGCAACAAGCTCTTTCATTCCTTTCGGTGTCTCATTTAATACATAAATCTTTTTCAAATAGGAAGGAATCCTCAAAGTTCCAGTATAACCTTGACTGACACTAACCGAACCAGACTGGATTAATTGACCGTCTGTAAATGGATTTCCATTGTAAATGGAAATTCTATGTGTTGCTCCTTGATAGGCATCGTAAGCTATCTTTAAATTGAAGCTTACATCTTTTTCCGTTTTCCAGTTGAATGATTGAGGTACTTTCAACTCATTCATACTTTTGACATTGTCGGTTTCCGGCTCAATCAAATCGTCTTTTTGACATGAAGCCAGAAAAGTTATTAACAATATCACTCCGAGATTGATGAATTTTTTCATATTGAGTATTTTTTCTTACACTCGCAACTATAGCGCCAAACTAACTTTGATAATGAAAAAGCATTACACGCATACAGTATTAGTGATCATAACAATCACAATATCTATACTTAGCGGTATATTTAAAAATATTTTATCACCAAAATATCTTTATCTAAATAATATCAAAATGTCCCATAATGGAATTTATTTAAACCCGTAATGCGTTAAAGAGGACTAAAAATCCAGACTTCTCTTTATTAAGGGACAGAAACTAATAAATTCTGGATGAATTTCTATATCCTGGAATATTCTTATACCAGTCTGGAGCATTTGCACCATCTGTCTGGGCCCAATCATCAAAATTAAAATAACACTTAATTATATCATTTCTTTCTGCAGGATAATCAAACTGATCCACAATATTTAATGCCCAAGGCAGATTATTAATGGTCTTATAATACCTTCCCTGAGAAATGTTTGATACATCCTGATAGGTATTAAATAAGGATAGATCGACCTTGGATGTTGGTTGATAATTGGGCAAATGAACCTCGTGTCCTCTTTCATTTGACCTGAAAATAAATGGATTATAAGGAGCCTGACCCAATGTAGCGGATGCAAGCGGATTTGCAAATACAATTGAAAGAGAAACGGTGTCAGAAGTACCTTTCGGTTCGCCTGGCAATGTATTAAAAAACGGGGATGAACTAATTCTGTTTATGGACGTTTCCGGTGAATCAAAAACAATTACAACAGCCTTTGAATCTCCAATTTCTGTGCCATTTGCCGCAAGATTTATTGTACTTCCACTTATTTGATATCCATTTATCGAAGCAATATCTGATGGAGTTAAATTATCAAACTGTATTCCAAATCCGCTTTGAATTGTTGCACCAATTGCTTTTATATAAAATCGAGGCTGTAATTCAACTACTTTATTTTGTGTATTCGTTATTATTTTAACCTTATAGGCAATTACCATATCATTAAAATCAAAGTCTCCTTTTGTTGGCCACAAATCTTCATATGCCAGAGTTCCCCATACGTTTTGTGATGGATACCAGTTATTATACGCTTTTGTTGCATCAGATGGATACAGGTCAATATTATCAGCTACTCCATCTCCATCACTATCAACAATTTGAGAAACTCCTATTCCTTCAGGGTTACATTCACTTGTAGGGATAATATTTGTTGCATTCGTGAAACTTTTAAACGTTGCACCATTAATAAAATTTGAAAGAGAACCGTTGTTCAACACTCCATTATTATCAGCCCATTCTATTGAGCCATTTACATATTTTCCTGATCCATTGATTCGGGCTGTAGCTGCAGATTTCAACGTATTTCTACTTCCCTGACCTATAATTGATGCGTTGAGAATTATATCTTTAGCAGAAACCATTGAATTATTTTTCAATGTTGTTGAAGTGCTTCCATTGAGTTGGAACTTTGCACCACAATAAAGATATCCATTATCGAATACGAGGGTTGAGTTATTTTGTGCAAAATTACCACCACACGTTATTTTACATTCGTTATTGAATAATGATTGACTATTCAATGAAATATCTTCTTCAACATTTAGTGAACCATAATTACCAAACTCTTCATTTATCTCAAGTGATGAAGCTATATTTACTTCATTAAAATTATTAAAAACTCCATTTATACCTGCAGACCCTTTAATTACCATTTCTCCATAGTTATCAACAGATCCATTAAATATTGTACTCGAATTGATCAAAAGCTCAGATGTATAGTTAATTAAGCTTGTTCCAGACTGGTTCATTGCCAGATTCGAAACTATAATTTCAGAATTATCATAAAATATAACTACCGCATCTCCATTCATTTGCAGATTCTGTACAGTTAGTTTTCCTCCGGCAGAGACTTCAAGAGTTGATTTCGAACCCATTGTAATGTTTACAAATTGTGCATTGCCACAAACCCTGAGTTTACCTCCATTATTCCAGTGTTCAAAAGTTGCAGAACCGCTAAAATTACCCGGAATACAATATGTTTGATTATTTTTTATTGTAATTGTACCATTTGTAGTGATTGTTTGATTACATCCAGAAGTACAATCCGGGCTTTTGGGGTTCGACTTCATTTTTGTTGAAGAAACATCAAACATATGTGAAATTCCATTAGGCAAAACATCAAGAGCAATCAATTCCTTAATTCCGTTAGGAGCTTCATTTAATACATATAACTTCTTTAACCATGAAGGTATTTGCAAGCTTCCTTTAAAGGGCTGGATATTTGATAATGACCCTGATACGAGAAGCTGTCCATCAATAAAGGGATTACCATTGTATACAGATATTTTATGCATCATTCCCTGATAAGCAGCTGTAGTAATTGAAAAATAAAATCCAATAGACACTTCTGTCTTCCAATTAAATGATGATGAAACTCTTAATGCGTCCATATTATTCACATTAATAGGAAACGGCTCATAGAACTCCTCTTGCTGGCAAGAGTGAAAAATAAGGGTTGTCAGCAAAAGTAAAAAAATGGTAATTATTCTCTTGGTAATTATTTTCATGTTTATTATTGGTACAAATAGCCTTATGCGAATATACAACAAATTTAACGGTAATTATTGGTTATTTAATCCTTTATGCCTTTATTAACGTATAATTACTGCTTTTATAAAAGAAACAGAAGTAATTATGTTATATCCTCATCCAGTTTTGAATCATTAAATATCCTTGCGGCGTCATAATGGATTCCGGATGAAACTGAACTCCTCTTACCGGGTACTTCCTATGTTTCAAAGCCATAATATGGTTTTCTGAATCTATTGCAGTTACCAAAAGGTCTTCAGGAAAATGAGAAGGAGAAACGCTCCATGAATGATAGCGACCAGCCATAAATGGATTATCAACATCTTTAAACAACTCATAATCATTATGATTATACTGCACTTCGTATGCTTCACCATGTATTATTTTATCCAAAGTATAAAGCTTTGCCCCATATATTTCAGCAATTGCCTGATGCCCCAAACATATTCCCAGAATTGGAATCCAAGAGCCCAAGTGCTGGATTATCGGCATTATATTTCCTGCTTCATGAGGCAAACCGGGTCCTGGCGAAAGTACTATCCTGTCATAACCGGACGCTTCTTCCATACTCACTTTGTCATTTAGTTTTACGGTAACCTTACACATTCCGGTTTCTGTCAGAATCTGAACAAGGTTATACGTAAATGAATCGTAATTATCGACTAGAAGAACGTTTTGCATTTGAATTTTAATAGGCTGCAAAGCTAATATTTTTCACTCCAGTAAGAAATGAATTACTTTTGCAAATTATGAATTTGACAGACTCTGTACGTTTAAAGCTCAACGACTATGGACAAAACCGAACTCCTTTTTTGTTTGTTTTCGACTTCTTGATGCAGAAACCATTGATATTTTTGCCAGATGAATCAATCCCGGTTTATTATAGTTTTAGAGGAAAATCCAATCTTTACCCTAAATCAGCGTTTACGGCAGATAGTGTATTTAATCGGATTCCTGTTTCAAGCGAACATTATAAAACGGGATTTGATTGCGTAATGAATCACTTACGTTATGGAAATTCATTTCTCACAAACTATACACAGCCCACCCAAATCAGTACAAATTTGACATTGGAAGAAATTTATTGCCGATCAACAGCTCGTTATAAGCTATTAGTACCAGATGAATTCGTTTTTTTCTCTCCGGAAACGTTTATTACCATTGATAAAACGGGTATTATCCGTTCATTTCCAATGAAAGGCACAATTGATGCATCCGTTCCTGATGCTGAACATAAAATTCTTACCGATTCAAAAGAGATGGCAGAACATAATACTATTGTTGACTTAATCCGGAACGATTTGAGTAAAGTTGCGAAACAAGTAAGAGTCAGTCGTTTTCGTTATATTGATTATCTAAAAACCCGAAATAAAGATTTACTACAGGTGAGTTCCGAAATTTCGGGGTTCCTTGGATTAGACTATCATCAACATATCGGAGATATTTTACTTTCATTACTTCCGGCAGGTTCAGTAAGTGGCGCTCCCAAAAAGAGGACAGTGGAAATTATTCGTGAATCTGAACGTTATGAAAGAGGATATTATACGGGGGTTGCGGGCTTGTACGACGGAAATTCTCTTGACAGTACTGTAATGATTCGGTTTATAGAAAAATCAGGGAATAAACTCATCTACAAAAGTGGGGGGGGGATAACCATTAACAGTAATGTAGAAAAAGAATATCAAGAGTTAATTGACAAAGTTTATGTGCCATTTGATTGAAACCATCGCCATTGAAAACGGGCAATTTCGAAATATTGAATATCATAATCAACGTTTTAACAAAACAAGATCTGATTTATTCAATGAACAGAACGTATTAGATATTACCCAGTGTACAAACGTAAAGTCTCAATTCGATACGTTCAGACGTTCTGCTTGTGATCTGAGTCACTTATGGAAGTGTAAGGTGGTTTACGGAAAATCCGAAGATGGAAATCCCATTTACAACGTATCCTTTCAACCTTATCAAACCCGAAAAATCGCCCGATTAAAAGCTGTTATTTCAAATGCAATAAACTATATGTACAAGTATGAAGATCGTGATAAGCTCAATGATCTTTATGCATTAAAAGGTGATGCTGATGATATTTTGATCATTCAGAATGGATTGTTTACCGATGGTTCTATTTACAACCTTGTATTTCAGAGAAAAGGCAACCTTTTCACACCTGCCAATCCCCTTCTAAAAGGCACTAAACGTCAGAAATTACTCGATTCGGGATTGATTCAGGAAGAGAAAATAAGACTTAACGACCTGAAATATTTCGAAGGAGTTTGGTTAATTAACGCAATGAATAATTTAGGTGATATTCCTTTTATTAAAAGTGTGCAAATTCTATGTAATTAAGGCGAATCTGCATTAAATAATCCGGTAATTCTCAAGCAAAAAAATTAGCTTTGCAAACAAAAACAAAGCAATGAAAAAAGTAATTACCAGCGCAAATGCACCTAAAGCTATTGGCCCTTACAGCCAAGCAATTGAAGCAAACGGAATGTTATTTATCAGCGGACAGATTCCTATTGACCCAGCTATCGGAAAAGTGGTAGAGGGAGGAATTAAAGAACAAACCATTCAGGTAATGAAAAATATTGAAGCTATCCTGAAAGAAGCAGGTTATAGCTTCGAAAATGTTGTAAAATCAACCTGTTTATTGAGTGATATGGAAAGTTTTGCGGCCATGAATGAAATTTATGGAAGCTATTATACCGTTAATGCTCCTGCTCGTGCCGCTTATGCTGTTGCCAAACTTCCGTTAGGTGTTCTGGTTGAAATTGAAACAATTGCAGTTAAATAGTGACAAAGTGCGTGACCTTCAACCCGTCACCCTTGCCTGCCACCTTTAACCCTTAATACACATATTTTCATGGAATTCATAAAACTCATTCGCGAAAACGCGAAGAAACACAACAAATGTATTGTGTTACCCGAAGGTACTGAAGAGCGTACCCTCAAAGCTGCCGACATTATCATTGAAGAAGGGCTGGCCCGCATTATTCTTCTTGGGAATGAAGCTGAAATTAAAAATCTGGCAACTCAGTTTGGATTGAAAAATATCGATAAAGCTCAGATTATTGATCCTAAAACTCATGCAAAAAAAGAGTATTATGCAAATATGCTCTTTGAAATCCGCAAGAGCAAAGGGTTAAGCATGGAACAAGCAATTGCTTTGACCGAAGATCCTTTATATCTGGCAACGCTTCTGATTAAAAATGGTGATGCAGATGGAGAAGTTGCAGGTGCTCAAAATGCAACCGGAAACGTTCTTCGTCCTGCATTTCAGGTCGTAAAAACGCTACCCGGAATCAGCGTGGTATCAGGCGCGTTTATTATGCTTTTTGAAGACAAAAAATGGGGTGACAATGGCATCATGGTTTTTGCCGATTGTGCAGTTCACCCAAATCCAACAGATAAAGAACTGGCCGAAATTGCAGTTGTAACTGCCAAAACAGCAAAAGCTATTGCTGGATTAGATCCACGTGTGGCAATGCTCAGCTTTTCAACCAAAGGAAGCGCAAAACACGAAATGGTCGATAAAGTAGTAAATGCTACCCGTATAGCAAAAGAGATGGATCCATCTTTGAAAATTGATGGTGAACTTCAGGCTGATGCAGCAATCATTCCTTCGGTAGGAAATAGCAAAGCTCCGGGCAGTGAAATCGCAGGGAAAGCGAACGTATTGGTTTTCCCAACTCTGGAAGTTGGAAATATTTCCTACAAACTGGTTCAACGTATGGCTGGAGCCGAAGCTGTAGGTCCTGTACTTCAGGGAATGGCTGCTCCAATTAACGACCTTTCACGTGGTTGCTCTGTTGACGATATCGTGAATCTGGTTGCTATCACTGCTAATCAAGCAGCTGGAATGTAAGATTCTAAATGCTTTTATAATACGAAAGCAGCTATTTATAAAGCTGCAATTCTAAAACATCGACTCCGCTAAGTCTGACAGCTTTAATTCAATGAGCCGTCAGACTTAGCGGAGTCGATGTTTTTTTTACCAGATGAGAAGCTTTTTAAACAGTCGCCTTTTACTTTCGATTGATTTATCCAAACATTTTTATCGAATTTTTACACCCAACCTTTTTACCATAAGAAATCTCTTTAATCAAGATATAATCTATTTATAAAAACAGACATACAATAAAAACAGTAATTAATTGTATATCAGACAGAAAAGAGAAGAAAGGAAGAGAAATTGTTTTATTTAACTATATACCAGTATAAATATATTAAATTAATAAAATTATGAAAAAATCAGTCGTACTTTTTACAATGCTTCTTACTATACTTTTCTCAAAGGCAAATGCACAGAATCCTCTCTTGAAAATAGCAACCTTTGCTGACTCATCCTACAGTTATCCCTGTATTACTGCACCTTATATATCAAGGCCAATGTTTTGGGGAACAGCAACAAATGTTTTGTTTGTATACGACACATTAGATTATAAAATCTTTTGGGGAGATGGTGACAGTCTGGTTTCTTTTATTCCTATTCAAGCCAACCAAGGAACAGCTTATTTCGGTTGTTATAATGACACTCATCTTTACCAGTTTCCTGGAATTTACTCTTTAATAATGAGTGGTAAATTAAGAGTTTCTGGGCTTATTGACACCATTAAGATTGACTATTATAAAATCATCGGTACTCATTGTGATTCTATCTATGGGCAAGGTTATATAGATCAAAACAATAATTGTATTAAAGATGCAGGAGAATCGGGCATTGGTGGACAGATCTCAATCTACTACAATAACCATTTGATAAACAACACAATGATCTATAACTACCCTAATTACAATCGCTGGTTTAGCTATATTCCCGCAGGATTTAATGGCACGGATCTATGGAAAATTAAGTATTTCTGGAATAATTCATTTATTACACATTGTCCCGCTTCTGGGGAGTATTCTTTTGCAGATGTAACAACCTCTACCAACCCTATGGATTTTGGAATTACCTGCAATGCCAATAATATCGATAACTCTATTGGTTTCAACTATGCAATCGCAGCTTCTATAAATAACAGAAGCAATATTAGCTTTGTGTTGAATGGGCTGAGTTGTTCCCCGAATAACGGGATAATTAAACTTGCATATCCTCATGGGACAACATGCAATTGGGGATATCACGGAATATCTCCGATAAATATCTCACAAACGCCTGTTTTTGATACGATAACCTTTGGATACTCCAACTTACAACCATTTATAAGCAAAACCTACTATCTTGAGTTTACTCATTCGCCTCAATTAGTATTAAATGATACTGTTCGTTTTTTCGCGAAAGTAATTTCCGATTCACCAGAAATAGTTTTAAATAATAACGTTGACTCAATCAAAGTGGCTGTTCGTTCGTCCTTTGACCCGAATGATATTCAGGTTAATCCTATGGGATTTATTCCGAATATGACCAAACTAAGCTATTATGTTCGTTTTCAGAATACAGGAAATACTTCAGCATATAAAGTAGTAGTTATTGATACTCTGGATGCAAATCTAGACATCAATGCCGTTGAATTTAAAGGAAGCAAACATCAGGTAGATATTGAAAAACTTCCGGGAAACATCCTGAAATTCAATTTCGATCCAATTTATCTACCTGATTCAGGTAATGATATGCAGGGAAGCCAAGGATATTTTGCTTTCACAGTAAAACCTGTTGGTTATTTACCAATAGGCACTCAAATTCCGAACAGAGCATTTATCTATTTTGATAACAATCCGTATGTTGAAACAAATACAGTTATAAATGTGATTGATTCTGTTAAAAGCACCGTTGGAATTGAAGATTCCGAAAACTCTATTCCTGTTGGAAGAGCCTATTTTGATTCTCAAACCAGCGAATTTATCCTTAATTTAAATGAAAAACCTCAACAGGCCTGGGCTCGTATTTATGACTCTAAAGGAGCATTAATCCAAAGCAGCGCATTAAATAATCAATACAACAGTATTGTGATGGGCAAAATTCAGTCAGGTATTTATTTTGTTGAGCTTAAAAACAATCAAAAAATAATTATGCAAAAGATTTATGTAATAAAACCATAAACTCATAATTTACAAAAGATTCTGTAAAAGAGGAAAAGCCGTCTTTATGACGACTTTTCCTCTTTCTGTTTAGAGATTTATAAATTTAGTTTCTGCCAATGCAGTTAAGGTCTTCAAAAGCAATTTTCAGACGTTCTACCACTGTCTTTTCGCCTTCACGTAACCACGCACGTGGATCATAGTATTTCTTATTGGGTTTATCTTCCCCTTCCGGGTTTCCAATCTGAGCTTGTAGATAGGCTTCTTTTGTCTTGTAATAGCCCATTACGCCTTCCCAATACGCCCATTGCGTATCGGTATCGATATTCATTTTAATCACACCATACTCAATCGCTTCGCGAATTTTGGCCTGTTCGGAGCCCGAACCTCCATGAAAAACAAAATTTACCGGATTAATTTCAGTATTGTGTTTTTTCTGAATATATTCCTGTGAATTGTGCAGGATAATCGGCTCCAGGCGAACATTACCCGGTTTATACACTCCATGAACATTCCCAAAAGAGGCCGCAATGGTAAAACGATGGCTTATTTTACTCAGTTCTTCATAAGCATAGGCAACATCTTCCGGTTGCGTATATAAACGGGCATTGTCAACATGTGTATTGTCGACACCATCTTCTTCGCCACCGGTAATACCTAGCTCCACTTCAAGGGTCATTCCCATTTTACTCATACGTTCAAAGTATCTTTTGCAGGTTGCAATATTTTCTTCGAGTGGTTCTTCTGATAAATCGAGCATATGCGAGCTGAACAATGGTTTCCCGTGTTCTTTAAAGAATTTTTCGCCGGCATCTAACAACCCATCAATCCAGGGAAGAAGTTTCCGTGCAGCATGATCCGTGTGAATAATTACAGGTACGCCATAAAATTCAGCCATCTGATGAATATGCATTGCACCAGAAACAGTACCCGCAATTGCAGCTTTTTCATTTTCATTCTTAAGTGCTTTGCCTCCATAGAAAATGCCCCCACCATTCGAAAACTGAACAATTACAGGAGAATTCACCACTTTTGCTGCTTCCATTACAGCATTAACCGAATTGGTTCCAACAACATTTACTGCAGGAATCGCAAATTTGTTTTTTCGCGCAATTGCAAAAATCTTTTGTACATCATCACCAGTTGCTACACCCGGTTTTACATGATCAAGAATTTTTTCTGACATGAGTATTCTATTTAAAATTGTTTAACCATCAATTTTTATTCGATGCAACAGGTCTTTAAAGCTGATTATGCATCATATAAGCAAACAAAACAGCTTAAGCAAAGTTAGTTATTTTTATATATTAAAGATGGTAAATCTTGTAGAAATACATACCTTTTCTTTCATGCTTTATGCGTACATTTGCACGTTTGAGAAAACACAACAGGGATGTAGAAGCTCGATTAAAAATCTAACAACTTAAAGGAGGCTGATTATGATTGATACCATCACCTTCGGGTCATTGAAATGGCACCATATTTTAAATCCTTCGGAAGAAGACCTTATTCATTTACGCGACCATTTTCAATTCCACCCGCTTGATATTGAAGACTGTAGAAGTATAAATCAGCGTCCAAAGATTGATATTTATGACGACTATTATTTTTTAATTCTGCACTTTCCATACTTTGACAAAGCCAATAAGTTTCTACGAACCAAAGAGGTAAAGATTTTTTGGGGAAAAGATTACATTATTACTATTGGAAAATCACACTGGGTTATCAAAAATCTGTTTAATTCCTACAAAGAGACGCCGAACCGTTCCGAAGAGCTTTTTGAAGAAACCAGCGATGCTCTTCTTTACACTATTCTTGATCGCTTAATGGTTGAAACCTACTCACTGCTTTTACGTATAGGCGGCGAAGTTGAGCTCATCAATCAGCAATTGTTCAGCAAGAAAGCCGAAAAGACTATCGAGCAGATTTCTGTTACCCGTAAAAACATTATCCTTACCAACACTATATTTAAACCTCAACTCCGTTTATTCCATAAGTTTGAATCGGGCGAAATCAAAGGCTATGCTAACGATATGGAAGAATACTGGGGCAATATTCTGGACTATTACCAAAAGATGTGGGATATGGTAGAAGATTATGCCGAATTGATTGAAGGATTAAGCAAAACTTTTGACTCATTGCAGACGAACCGTATCAACGAAATCATGAAGGTACTTACCTTTATTTCTACACTTTTGCTACCACTTACCTTTATTACAGGATTTTACGGAATGAACATCCGTCTTCCTTTTGCAGAACATCCTCTTTCTTTTTGGTTCCTGATTGGTCTGATGTTTTTTGTAGCAATATTCTTTATCGTTTATTTTAAACGAAAAAGATGGTTGTAAAATTCCAGAAGTTAAGTACCCAATAAAGCTATGCAATATTTTGCATATCACAAAGTTTGCGGTAGATTCCATTCGATTCGTATAAGAATTTGTGGGTACCACGTTCCACTATTTCTCCTTTATCCATCACGATAATCTCGTCCATATTACGAATAGTGGTCAAACGATGAGCAATTGCAATAGTCGTGCGATTTTTCATAATCTTCTCCAATGCATCCTGTACCAGCCTTTCCGATTCTGTATCCAAAGCAGAAGTAGCTTCATCAAGAATCAGAATAGGTGGATTTCTTAAAACGGCACGGGCAATACTTAACCGTTGACGCTGACCACCCGAAAGTTTGTTTCCGCGATCCCCTATCATGGTTTGATAGCCCTCTTTCAGATTTACAATAAACTCATGGGCATTTGCAATACGTGCAGCTTCTACAATGTCTGCTTCCGAAACGTTTTCCTGTCCAAACGCAATATTGTTGAAAACCGTGTCATTAAACAAAATCGTATCCTGCGAAACAAAACCAGTCAGAGCTCTTACATCCGAAATTACGTACTCTTTTACCGAAACTGAATCAATACAGAGTTCACCTTCAGTACAATCATAGAAACGGGGAATAAGGTCCACCATCGTTGACTTTCCTGCACCAGACGCCCCTACAATTGCAACAGATTTTCCTTTCTGAATCTCCAAATTAATATTTTTCAACACCGATTCATGTTCATACGAAAAACTTAAATTTCTAAACTCAATAGAATGGTTAAATGAATATTTCCGAAGTGCATTTTCTTTTTCCGTAATTATTTCTTCTGCGGCGAGTAGCTGTTTAATCCTTCCACTGGATGCTTTTCCTTTTTGAATACTGGAATAGGCTGATGCCAGATTTTTTACAGGATTAATAGCTTGTACAAACAATACCAGAAACGCAATAAAGAGTTCTGGTGTTAAATTTGAATTGTGTTTTAAGATTAAGCTTCCCCCAAAAACCAATATTATTGCCACAACAATTGTTCCCAGAAATTCACTCAAAGGGGAAGCGAGGTCGGTCCGGCGATAAACCCCATTTTTGATCCATGTAAACAAATTATTACTCTTTTCATATCGTTCACGCGAAAAGTCAATCGCATTAAACGCCTTAATAATTCTGATTCCGGAAAGAGTTTCTTCAGTCTGTGAAATCAAATCGCCCATACGTTGCTGCATTTTGGGAGCAGAACGTTTTAGCTTTCGGGTAACCCGTGAAATAATAATCCCCGAAATGGGTAAAAGAATCATCACGAACAGCGTAAGTTTTAAACTAATGAAAAACAAAGCCGCAAACGTTGCCGTAAACATAAACAGATCTATTACAATCTGTTGTATTGGTTTCATTATTCCTTCATCTACTTCCTGCACATCGCTGCTGATGCGGGAAATAATATCTCCTTTTTTATGATGGTTATAAAAAGATAGTGGCAGTATTAATATCTTATGATACAAATCATTGCGAATGTTTTTCACAGCGCCGTTACGAACTGGAGCCATAAACCAAGTGGCCAGGTAAAGAAAAATATTTTTCAGCAGAAAAAGCAAAATCATACTTGCGGCCAAAATGATCAAAGCAGCACCTTTCCCCTGAGTTGCTATAATTCCTTTCAGATAAAGTGTAATATTCTCCATCAGTCCCGAAATCAATGAAGCAGAACCAGAAGACTTTGTAAACACCTCATCTTTAAACAGCAAGCTTAAAAACGGAGCAAACGAAACCAGTGAAAAAACAGAAAACAAAGCCGAAAGTATGCTAAAAAGCATATTCAGAATCAAAAAACCTGAAAATGGCTTCAGATATCGGAAAATAAACGAACGGCTCCGCATAGCAAGATTTTATTCTGTTTTTTTGCCATAAACACCTGTATAAGTGAATGGTGTAATAGCCCTCAATTCTGCTTTTATCGTTTCATTCACATCAAGTTCATCTATAAATGTACGAATACTTTCAGCAGTTATTTTTGAATTTGTACGGGTAAGTGCTTTAAGCGTTTCATAAGGATTGGGGAATGCTTCTCTACGAAGAATGGTTTGGATTGCTTCGGCAACTACAGCCCAGTTATTTTCTAAATCATGCACAATGGCATCATTATTCAGCAAAAGCTTTTTCAGACCTTTTTCAATTGATTTTAATGCAATTAAAGTATGAGACATTGGCACTCCAATATTACGGGTAACAGTAGAGTCGGTCAAATCTCTTTGCAAACGTGATATAGGAAGCTTTTCTGCTAAATGAGTAAAGATTGCATTAGCCAGACCAAGATTCCCTTCTGCATTTTCAAAATCAATCGGGTTTACTTTATGAGGCATAGCCGAAGAACCTACTTCTCCTTCTTTAATCTTTTGTTTAAAGTAATCCATTGAAACATAAGCCCATATATCACGACAAAAATCAATCAGAATGGTATTCATGCGGCGGAAAACATCAAACAAAGCTGCGAGATTATCATAATGCTCAATTTGAGTTGTCGTTTGCTGGCGGATTAAATCGAGTTTTGAAGAAACAAAAAGGTTTCCAAAGTTTACCCAGTCTATTTCAGGATAAGCGACCATGTGTGCATTAAAATTCCCGGTTGCCCCTCCGAATTTTGCCATAAACGGAATTTGATAAGCCACAGATAATTGATTGATTAATCGTTCTGAAAACACTGCTATCTCTTTTCCTAAAATGGTAGGAGAAGCTGGCTGACCATGAGTCCGGGCAAGCAAAGGTATTGAAGCCCACTCTTCGGTCATACCATTGAGTAGCGTAATTATCTGACGAATTTGAGGAATCATTATCTCCTTAACCGCATCGCGGGTAAGCATGGGTGTTGATGTATTGTTAACGTCCTGAGAAGTTAGCCCGAAATGAATAAATTCTTTATATCCGGTAAGATTCAGACGATCGAATGCTTCCTTGATAAAATACTCAACAGCTTTCACGTCATGATTGGTTGTTTTTTCAATCTCTTTGATTCGCAGAGCATCCACTTCCGAAAAGTCAAGGTAAATTTTCCGGAGAGAATCAAACAATGCAGAATTAAAACTTTCAAGCTGAGGCAATGGAATTTCACATAGTGCAATAAAATATTCTATTTCAACATGTACGCGATATTTTATCAAAGCTGCTTCCGAAAAGTATGCTGAAAGTGGTTCTGTAGCTTTTTGGTATCTGCCATCAATAGGCGAAATTGCATGGAGAGGTGCATTCATTCCTGTAAATCTTTTCCGTTATTTTGCAAAAGTACGCTTTTTAGTCGACTTTTGTACCCTGAAAATCCCGAACTGTAACCACGTTATGAAGGCTCTCTTTTCCACAGCATTTCTGGCTCCCATCTCCTATTTCTCTATTTTACAAATGGTCGACGAGGTGTTTCTCGAAAAATTTGAGACTTACTCAAAACAAAGTTATCGTAACCGTGCGGTAATTTATTCAGCAAACGGATCATTGGATATTACAGTTCCGGTAGAAAAAATCCATGGAAATCATACCTTGAGTAGCGAAATGATTGTTTGCAACAAAACAGGCTGGAATAAAAAGTGCTGGAGAGCTATTGAGTCCGCTTATCGTTCTACCCCCTTCTTTATCTATTATAGTGATGAATATCAGGTTGTTTTCGATAATCCACCCGAAACCTTATGGGAGCTAAACCAGGAATTACTTAATCTCAATCTCAAGCATCTGCAGCTTAAAAAGATAATTTCTGAAACTGATTCTTTTGAAAAAAAACCTTTGGAAATGCTTGATTTCAGAACTTCTATTCACCCAAAAGCTGAGCTTGATTTCGGAATGGCTTTCCCGGAATACTTTCAGGTATTCTCACCACGATTAGGATTTAAACCTAACATGAGTATTCTGGATCTGATTTTTCATTTGGGACCTGATGCAAAAGGATATTTGCAAAAAATTGTACTCCCGGTTAAAGAAAACAATCCAGAAAGCGTAAATAAATAGAACAATCTTCCTAAACCGGATTGATTTAATATTTCAATTCATCAGCATTATCTAAATGATTTTGGAATATTTTCTTAGGACAATCCTAATTCTCTTCTTTAAAACAGACCGACGTAAACGACCTTACGGCTTCCAGTGTTTCCAGATAGGCTTCCAAATATCCCATGTGTCCGACATCAAGAATATGAATAACAGAATACGTTGGAAGCACTGTTTGTGGCAATATTTTATCGAGAGACGTTCGACTATCCTGCTTCCCAAAAATAAACAATACCGGAACCTTTGAACCAGCTAATACATCAACTTTTGAATCACGGGATCTCATCCCTAACTGCGACGCAATGATGGCTTCGGCACTCATTTCCGAAACACCTTCCTGCAAAAGGTTTATTTCATCCTTTAAACGTTCCCGATTTTCAGGAGCAAACAGATCCGGGATAAAGTTTGAAATAAATACGGTTCTGTTTTTCCGAACTATTTCAATGGCTCTCAATCGGTTTTGCTTTGCCTCTTCGCTATCAGCCAGCGCATGAGAATGAAACAATCCAAAACCTTTTAACATAGAGCCATAATTTTCTGCAAAATGTAAGGTAACATAACCGCCCATCGAATGACCAATCATCACACATTCCAAAATATTTAGCTCATCAAGAACTTGCTTTATGGCTAGAGATTGGAGTACCATCGTATGCTCCTCTGCAACGCATTCACTTTCACCATGACCGGGCAAGTCAATCAGTGTAACTTTATAGTTTTCCGAAAGTTCTGCCTGAAAACTATTCCAGATTTCTTTGCGCTCCATAAATCCATGAAGCAATACTAAATTGTTACCGGAACCTGATTGTTGGTAAGCTATTTTTTTGCCATGAAACAAGATATACTCTGTCATTCTATTATTTATCAATCAATTAAAGAAGAAAAAGAAAAACGCTGCTGCATGAAAAGGCTTTATCTGATCAACATAACCAATGGTTTGATAGTTTTGATTTTGTACACGACCATCTTTATTTACATAGCCAATGGTTTGATAATTTGCGTTCTGAACACGGCCATCCTTATCGATGTAGCCTAAGGTCTGATAGTTTTGGTTCTGAACACGACCATCATTATTAATATAACCGATTGTTTGATAATTTGCATTCTGAACACGACCATCATTGTTGATGTACCCAATTGTCTGATAATTTTGGTTTTGAACACGGCCATCACTATTGATATACCCAACAGTTTGGTAATTCTGGTTTTGTACTCGTTGAGTAAAACCTGCACAAACCGATATTGAAATCAGAAACAGAAGTATGGCTAATTTTCTCATCGTTATATTTCAATTATAGGTACAAAAAACATAATGCTGTCTAAAAATCCATCATCTGGCAAAAAGACTTTCCCGACTTTCGGAACTCAGTCTGACAGCCATAATCCATTAAGTTGTCATATTGAGTCCTGAAAGTCGGGAATATTTATTTAGGTTATGACTTTCTAAACAGTCATAATATCTTTTTCTTTCAAATCGAATAATTTATCAACCTTGTCAATAAACTTATTGGTAACATCCTGAATTTCTTTTTCCAAGAATTTGATTTCATCTTCAGGAACTCCATCTTTCTCAAACTTTTTAGCTTCTTCATTTGCATTACGACGAATGTTCCGAATGGCTACTTTGGCAGCTTCAACTTCAACTTTTGCTCTTTTAACCAGCTCTTTACGTCTTTCTTCTGTCAATGGAGGAACGTTAATACGAATGAGTTCACCGTTATTTTGAGGATTAAATCCAAGATTTGCAGCCATAATTGCCTTTTCAATTGGGGCTAACTGATTTTTTTCCCATGGTTGAATGGTAATTTGTCTTGGATCAGGAGTATTGATATTCGAAATCTGATCAATCGGAGTTAAAGTACCATAGTAGTCCACTTTAACACCTTCGAGCATCTGAGGATTAGCTTTCCCTGCACGAATTTTATGAAATTCTTTTTCAAGGTGAGCGAGAGCATGTTCCATGCTTTCACTTGCTTCATCAAGGCATAAACGGCATTCGTCGGTCATTGGATTTCAATTTTTATGTATTATGCAAATTTAATGAATTCTATTAAACAGTTACTAATGTTCCAACATTTTCTCCTTCAACTACTTTTTTCAGATTCCCCGATTTATTCATGTCGAACACAATAATCGGAAGCTTATTTTCCTTGCAAAGAGTAAATGCTGTTAAATCCATAATATTCAATCCTTTTTCGTACACTTCCTCGAATGTAACAGTTTGATATCTAACAGCATCAGGGTATTTTTCAGGATCTGCGGTATAAATACCATCTACACGTGTTCCTTTTAGAATTACATCAGCTTTAATTTCAACGGCACGCAATGCAGAGGCCGTATCAGTCGTAAAGAATGGATTTCCGGTCCCCCCGGCAATAATCACCACTTTCCCTTCTTCGAGCGATTCAATTGCTCTACGGCGACTCATATGATCGCAAATCGGGTCAATTTCCAACCCAGAGAATAGTGTTGTGGCAAGGCTCATTTTTTCGAGTTCTGCCTGAAATGCCATGCTATTGATTACAGTTGCCAGCATCCCCATGTAATCGCCCTGTACACGATCCATCCCTTTGGCTGCTCCTTGCAGTCCACGAAAGATATTTCCGCCTCCGATAACAATTGCAATTTGTGCTCCGGCATTAATTGCATCTTTTACATCATTTGCATAGCGAGTAAGCATCGCAGGATCTATTCCATAGCTTTGATCTCCCATGAGTGATTCGCCGCTGAGTTTCAAGAGTACTCGATTGTATTTCATCGTATCAATATTTCAATTGTATAATGCTTTTATGATTTACAAAAATAAAAAAAGCAGGTTAAAAAAACCTGCTTTTTTATATTTACGAATAAGAATAGCTAATTATGCACCTAACATCAAACGTTTGAAACCTGTAACAACAAGGTCTTTATCATTATCGATTAAGTATTGGCTAACAGTTTTCTTATTATCTTTAATAAACTCCTGGTTTACTAAAGTACTTTCTTTAAAGAACTTAGCAAGTTTACCCTGAGCAATTTTTTCAACCATTTCTTCTGGTTTTCCTTCCTGACGGATCACATCGCGAGCAATTTCTAATTCGCGTTCGATAACCTCAGCAGGAACTGATTCTTGATTTAATGCAACAGGAGCCATTGCTGCAACTTGCATAGCTACGTCAGCGTAAACATCGTTATTGATCCCGGCTTTGTTGAAACCAACAAGGGTAGCTAAACGGTTTCCGTGGTGATTATAAGCAGTTACATGAGCATCACTGATGTATTCGTAATGAGCTAAATCAATTTTTTCGCCAATTTTACCAATCATATCGGTAATATGATCTTCGATTGAACGACCATCAATTGATAAAGCTTTCAGTTCTTCTTCACTTTGTGGCTTATTTTGCAAAGCAACTTCTACAACACTTTTTGTAAAGTTGGTGAAGTCGTCGTTCTTGGCAACGAAATCTGTTTCGCAGTTAATCATTACAACAACGCCAAAGGTAGCGTCAGCAGTGGTTTTTGCATAAACCATACCCTCATTTGCATCGCGATCAGCACGCTTGCTGGCCACTTTTTGGCCTTTTTTACGGAGAATATCAATAGCTGCTTCAAAATCGCCATCAGCTTCAACTAAAGCCTTTTTGCAATCCATCATACCAGCTCCAGTCATTTGACGGAGTTTATTAACGTCGGCTGCAGTAATATTTGCCATGTTATTTTTGTATTATGGTTAATGTTTCAATTATTTTTTACCAGGTTTTTTCTTAGCAGTAGTAGCTGCTTTTACACCTGTTTTACGAGGGCGTTTTGAATCTTCTTCTTCGTCACCAGCTTTTTTAGGAACTTTTTTCCCATCAACCAGATCAACTTCTTCGTCAATCAAAAGTTCAAACTCTTCACCTCCATCAACATCTTCAGCACCTTCTTCTTCTTTTTCGTCAGCTGCTTTACGATCTTTATCGAATTTGCGTTCTGTTAAACCTTCCTCAATAGCATTAGCCATTGCTTCAATAATAACAGAAATTGATTTTGAAGCATCATCATTTGCAGGGATTGGAAAATCAACAACATCAGGATTGGTGTTGGTATCAACCATTGCAAAGATTGGAATATTTAAGCGACGAGCTTCAGCCACCGCAATGTGTTCTTTGTTTATGTCAACTATAAAAATAGCGGAAGGAAGACGGGTAAGATCGGCAATACTACCTAAGTTCTTTTCCAGTTTTGCCCTTTCACGGCTAATTTGCAGACGTTCCCTTTTTGAGATACTTTCGAACGCCTTATCATTCATTAATTTATCGATAGAAGTCATTTTCTTAACAGCTTTGCGAATAGTTGCAAAGTTGGTAAGCATTCCACCAGGCCAACGTTCAACAACGTAAGGCATATTTACGCGTTTTACTTGTTCAGCAACGATTTCTTTTGCTTGTTTTTTGGTGGCTACAAATAATATTTTTTTACCGGATTTAGCAACTTGTTTCATTGCAGAAGCTGCTTCTTCAACCTTTGCTACAGTTTTGTGAAGGTCGATAATATGGATTCCGTTTTTCTCCATAAAAATGTAAGGAGCCATTTTAGGATTCCATTTGCGTTTGAGGTGACCAAAGTGTACACCTGCATCCAGTAATTGATCAAAAGATACTCTACTCATTGGTAATAATTTCTTAAATTGTTTACTTTCTTTAATTTAGCAACTAATAAGTAGCTCCACATAAAAGGGAAGTCTTACCAGTTTAGATACTAAACAAATGATTCCATTAACGTTTACTGAACTGGAATCTTTTACGTGCTTTTGGACGACCCGGTTTTTTACGTTCAACCATACGTGGGTCTCTACGCATAAGGCCTTTTGCTTTTAAAGCAGAACGGTTTTCTTCGTCAATTTCTACTAAAGCGCGAGAAATTGCTAAGCGTAATGCTTCTGCTTGTCCGGTGATACCACCACCGTCGAGGTTTGCTTTGATGTCGTATTGGCCAGCAACATTAACTGTTTCAAGAGACTGAGTAACGATATACTGCAGTGTTCCTGTCGGAAAATATTCTTTGTAATCGCGACCGTTTACGATAATTGTACCATTCCCTGGCTTCATATAGATGCGGGCAACGGCTGTTTTCCTTCTACCTATTGTATTGAGGACTTCCATGTTATCTTAATGAATTGATATTAATTTGTTTTGGCTGTTGTGCTTCGTGCGGATGCGTTGAACCAGCATAAACATGCAGGTTTTTAAATAAAGCATCCCCCAGACGATTTTTTGGTAACATTCCTCTAACTGCTTTTTCGATAATCGCATAAGGTTTCTTTGCCAAAAATTCTTTTGGAGTTGTAAAGCGCTGTCCTCCAGGATAACCTGTATGACGAGTATACACTTTGTCAGTCAGTTTTTTTCCTGTGAGTCTTACTTTTTCACAATTAATAATAATAACATTGTCGCCGCAATCAACGTGTGGAGTGTAGTTGGTTTTGTACTTACCTCTCAAAATGCTGGCAACTTCAGACGCTAAGCGGCCTAAAGTCATGTTTTCAGCATCAATGAGCACCCACTCTTTATTCACGGTTGCTTTGTTTGCCGATACGGTTTTGTAACTTAAGGTGTTCATTTTAAATTTGTGTTTCTTTATAAAACATACCTTTCTCAAAAAGGGAGTGCAAAAGTAGGACTAATTTCTGGTTCATACAAGTTTTACCAACATTATTTTGTTGATAATTTCATAGTTGCGCTTTACATTCGCTCTTTGGCTGCAAATTTAACTTTATTTACCCAATACACATTCAACAACGTCAATCTTAATGCATTATATTTACCAATGCTCTATTTCAGGGGTGATGTTAAGAATCAGGGGTGATGTTTTTTTTAATCACAAGTCAAGAAATATCGTCAAACTCTTATTCATTCAAAATGAAAGGTTGGGCAATTCAGCTATTCGTTGTAATTTTACACCCACATTTAAAACTAACATCATGTCAGTAGAAGTGAATAATATAACCAAGCTTTTTGGAGAACAAAAAGCGCTCGATCAGGTATCTTTTTCAGTAAAAACGGGAGAAATTGTTGGTCTTTTAGGTCCAAATGGAGCTGGCAAATCAACCCTGATGAAAATTCTCACTTGCTTTATTCCGCAATCATCCGGAACCGCTTCTGTATGCGGATATGATGTAGTTGATCAATCTCTTAATGTACGCAAAAACATTGGATATCTTCCTGAAAACAATCCTCTATATCCGGATATGTATGTTCAGGAATTTCTCGAATTTGCTGCAGGAATTTATAACCTCGGCAATAAAACAATTGAACGTGTTGAAGAAATGATTAAGATTACAGGACTTCAAGCCGAACGTAATAAAAAGATTGGGCAATTGTCCAAAGGCTATCGTCAACGTGTCGGCTTAGCTCAGGCACTAATTCATAATCCGGAGGTGTTAATTCTGGACGAACCAACATCTGGCTTGGATCCAAACCAGCTTTTAGATATTCGCAACCTGATTAAATCAATCAGTAAAGAAAAAACCATTATTCTTTCCACTCATATTATGCAAGAAGTTGAAGCAATCTGCGATCGTGTAATTATTATCAATCAGGGAAAAATTGTTGCAGATGATACCACCAAAGATATTTCGAATGTTTCGTTGAACAAAACAATTATCACCGTTGAATTTGATAAAGTAATTGATTCTGCCTTGCTAAAAGCAATTAACGGAGTAAAAGCAGTAAAGGTGATAGGTGAAAACACATGGGAAATTGAAACCGGTATCAAAGTTGATATTCGACAAGACATATTTAAATTTGCTGTTGATCACAAACTCGCCGTTCTTACCATTCACAAAGAAGAAGAGCGTTTGGAAAAGGTATTTCAGAAACTTACCCGCAAAACAAAATAAAAATCAGCTTGTTTCCTATATTGAGTTTAATGAGCATGTAGCAAAATCTTTATTTATTAACAATCCGATATAAACTTAAGAACCTGAAAAATAATTACTTTTGCTAATAGATTTATACTCTCCTGATTACAAGAGCTTCTAAATAAATTAATTATAGTACAACAAATAAATTAATACACTTTATTATGAGTTTTCTTTTCACTTCAGAATCTGTTTCAGAAGGCCATCCTGATAAAGTAGCAGATCAAATATCCGACTCGTTATTGGATGAATTTTTACGTTTTGATCCAAGTTCAAAAGTTGCTTGTGAAACGATGGTTACTACTGGCTTGGTAGTTTGCGCTGGCGAAGTTAAAACAACAGGCTACGTCGAAATTCAAAATATTGTCCGCAAAGCGATCAAAGAGATTGGATACACTAAAGCAGAATATCAGTTCGACTTTAATTCTTGTGGCATTTTATCTGCAATTCATGAGCAATCGCAAGATATTAACCAAGGTGTTGAACGCACAAAAGAAGAAGAACAAGGTGCTGGTGACCAAGGAATGATGTTCGGATACGCATGTACCGAAATGGACAATTACATGCCTATGCCTATTGAGCTATCGCACATTTTATTACAAGAACTTGCCGCAATTCGCAAGGAAGGTAAAAAGATGAAGTACCTCCGTCCAGATGCCAAATCGCAGGTTACAATAGAATATGCTGATAATGGCAAACCTCTGAAAATTGACACTATCGTTATATCTACACAGCATGACGATTTTGACACAGAAGAAAAAATGCAAGAAGTTATCCGCAAAGATATTGAAGCCATTTTGCTCCCACGTGTAAAAAAGACCTTACCAGACCGCGTAAAGCGTTTATTTAAGGGAGATTATCGTTTATTTGTAAATCCAACCGGCAAATTTGTAATCGGGGGGCCTCATGGTGATTCCGGATTAACCGGTCGTAAAATCATTGTAGATACTTACGGTGGACGCGGCGCTCATGGTGGTGGTGCATTTTCGGGAAAAGATTCTTCGAAAGTTGACCGCTCTGCAGCGTATGCAATGCGTCATATAGCAAAAAATCTTGTTGCAGCAGGTGTCACCGACGAAGTTTTAGTTCAGGTTGCTTACGCAATTGGTGTTGCGGAACCTGTTGGTTTATTCGTTAATACATATGGAAAAGCAAAAGTTAAAGATGCTAACGGAAAGAAACTTTCTGATGGGGAAATTGCAAATCGCCTGAAAGAAATTTTTGACCTTCGTCCTTTTGCAATTGTAAAACGTTTCGGATTACAAAATCCGATATTCGTGCCTACCGCAACATACGGACACTTTGGACGTGACTACTTCACAAAAGAAGTTGAAGTATTCTACAAAGACAAAACAACCAGAGAAAAAACAATTAATGGAGTAAAAAAGAACTTCAAGGATGTAGAATTCTTTGCTTGGGAAAAACTTGATTATGTTGATCAGATTAAAAAAGCTTTTGGACTTTAAGCCATAGCTCTCCCAAAACAAAAAAACCTTTCCCAAAACAGGAAAGGTTTTTTTGTTTTCACTTTATCAGGATTATCTCTTAATAATAAGTTTACGTGTCTGACAAATTTTATTATTGGTCAATACAGAGTAAAAATAAATCCCATCTTTTAAATCTTCAATATTGATTTGTTTTTTTCCGGTTGATTTATCCCCCAAATCAATAGTTTTTACTATTGCGCCCAACATATTGCGAATAATTATTTTCTGAGATTCCACCTGAGAAGGAACAGAATAAACAAAGCTCACATTATTTGATGCCGGATTTGGAAATGCATCAATTTTTACGACTGCCGAAATATCCTCAATCCCTACAGTTCCCTGAAAATTAACATTTACCCAAGATGAATCATTTGGATTTCCTACATTAAAAAACACGTATTGAACGGTTGTTACCCCGGTAACTCCTCCTGCATTATAATCTGCCTCAAAAGTGGTATCCTTTTGGCTAGGTGTCAGTACTGATGAACTTGAAGATACAAAAACAAACGGTGGATAACAATAATTTGCAAAACAAAAATTATTTTCGGTATTGGGTAAGATCGTGATATGGTTTTTCTTCGCCTTAACCTCTATCTGTGTTGCAGAAATATTCTTTACATGAAGTCCGGCTTTAATAACCTGATTTGCATCACCTTGAATGTTAATGATTGCACCATTTGATTGCACATTATCGTGGTAAGAAATTTGCAGACTTTGAGCAACTGAAATTGCGGCTACTCCTAACAGCGCGAACGCAACTAATACTATTTTTTTCATGGTTATTGTTTATTGTAACTCTTACAAATATCATGCAAAAATAATGCTTCTTGAAGATAAATGATTTTTAAAGAGTTGTCCCGGTGTTAAATTCAAGTTAATTAGCAAAATTAAACGAAAGAGGAGTGCCTTCCCCCTCTTTCGCTCAAAATTATTACTGAATAGATAACCGATGTGACACGTAAGCATCACCTATCTTCATTTTTATAATATACATTCCTGAAGACAATTTGTCAGTTGGAATTGATTTTGAATAAATTCCATCCTCTTGTTGTCCAATATTTTCAACGTAAACAAGTTTACCAACCATATTGTAAACTTCAACTGATACGTTTCTATTGCCCTTAACCTGATATTGAATAGTAGTGTTATCAATTGCAGGATTTGGGTATAAAGCAATTATTCCACCATTATCAATTACATCATTAACTCCTGCAATTTTGGTTCCATATGCTGCCTGATGGACTTCTTTGGTAGTCATATCCTGAACCCATACAACGAGTGTTAAATTATCAAAGTTTTCGACAGAATGCTCAGTGGCATGATTTATAGGAGACGATGCATTGGCAGGCAATCTATAATTACCAACAAATTCCCATTCCAGATGTTTGGTCACGGAGGTACCAGAAGTGAGAGCCGACAAAGCCGTTCCGTTCGCATCTGGCATCATTTTCTTCATTACCCACTTAAATTCTGTTTCACCATTAGTTCCGACATTGTTATGCGTAACCGTTTCAACAATTGCAGCAAAAAGTTTTAGATTGGTTGTATTGAAATTTGCGATCGGGTCAATAGTTATATCTGAAATTATTTTTTTCCCTACAAGTGAAAATGTAGCATTTAAATTCATAAAAGCAGGAATAGCGTATGCTGTATTAAGCATTGTCGAAGTAAAACCAGAAGTATTCATACCTGCACCACCATCAACATGAAGTTCCGGTACTGAAGAAATATTGTAAAGTGTTCTCCTTACTCCTCCTTCAGCAGTATAATAAGGATCCCCGTTTCCTGGCCAGCTCATTTGATATTTAATTAAAACCCATTTATTTGGATTTGCAGTCGTTGCTGCTGATAATGCTTGATTTCCAGCCACACATGGACCGCATGTTGAACTTGTAAATGATTCAAGCAGTGGTAATCTTTGAACAATATTCTGATGTACCTGGACAACCTTTGTTATCGTATCATTTAGATGATTTAAATCCTGATTACCATTGATATTATCAATCCAAATCTTAATTGTATAGTTACCTGAAACTGATGGCTGCCAATTTGTCGGGTGTGTAAAATTAGAACTTCCCATTACGGCAACATTTAATCCTGACAAAGTACCTGCTACAGGTGGATTCCCATTGATACTATAATTAATAGTTGCCGAAGTAACCGTTTCTGAACCATAATTAATATACGACCCTTTTATAGCAAACGGAGCTTGTGTGAGACTTAAATTAGGATTGATATCAAAAGATGTCATTCTAACATCGTACATAGGACGTGTCCCCTGAATAAATTCATAGTATGTATTATCATCTGCATTAGGACTTGCCCCTGCGCTATTAACAACATTGGGAGATGTTGGCAACTGATAGGCCGTAGTAGAATTCACCTGAACACCTACAGTTAAAGAGCTTGTACCATTTGCGGTTCTTTGATCTACAATATAAATCTTATTACTAGTCTCTTCAAGAACAATACTCCAATATGTCCAATATGAAGCAGTTGCACCTCCTTCAGAATACGAAGAGAAGAAAAGCCATAACTGGCGATTTGGAGCCGTTCCAAATACCTTCATCATTACTTTATCATTGCTTCCTGTACCAGCTAATCCCCAAACACAAATTGAACTATCAGGAATTGCAACATTTGGCAAAGCAGAGTTTGTATAAGAAGGCACAGCCCCCACTACTGAAGCGAAAGTCAGTACACCAGAGGAAGATACTTTATAACTATTTACCGGACTTCCATTGAAATTAAAATTAAATGGAAGAATTTGAGATGTACCCCATGTTGGAGTTGTATTACTTGCTCCAAGTACTTGTGTCCAGCCAGCTGGCAGGCCTCCTTGGTCAGGATATTCCGCATCACTGTTTAATCCACCCGGATTAATTCCTGCATTGACATAGGAGTTGTAATAATATTGCCCAAATATTACATTTGAACAAATTAACATCATAATAAATAAAAAAGTAATTTTTTTCATAGGCGTAATTTTTTATTCATTTTAAATACTGCCCACCTAATTAATAATCATGATTACGGACAGAGCAATATAAATCGATTAAGGTGCAAATATAGAATTTATTGAATATCATACATAAAGGCACTAATGCTTAACAAAACATTAACCATGAAAAAAGGAGAAAGCTCTATTGTTTAACTTTCTCCCTTTTCATGGTTAATATTGATTTTTCAGATCTATACCATAGAGTTTATCAAATTATCATCTGCAAAATTTGGCAATGTCACTTTCAGATTTGGCTCAACTTCCATTGCGCGCTTTATTGCAAAAATTGCTTCATGATTACGAGCCCAACTACGACGGGAAATACCGTTATTTACATCCCAGAAAAGCATATTCTTTAATCTTCGGTTTGCATCAGCACTTCCATCAAGAAGCATTCCAAAACCTCCATTAATAACTTCTCCCCAGCCTACACCACCTCCATTATGGATAGATACCCAGGTAGCTCCGCGAAATGAATCTCCAATAACATTGTGGATGGCCATATCGGCTGTAAATTTTGATCCATCATAAATATTTGAAGTCTCACGATAAGGAGAGTCAGTTCCCGATACATCATGATGATCTCTACCCAGAACGACAGGGCCCGATAACTCTCCGGATGCAATTGCGTTATTGAATGCTTCAGCTATTTTAATTCGTCCTTCTGCGTCAGCATAGAGAATTCTTGCTTGTGAACCAACTACAAGCTTATTTCTCTTGGCTTCCCGAATCCAACGGATGTTATCTTTCATCTGTTGCTGGATTTCAATCGGTGATGTTTTGGCAATTTCTTCCAGCACATTCATTGCAATCATATCCGTTTTATCCAAATCATCAGGATTTCCTGAAGCACAAACCCAACGAAATGGTCCAAATCCATAATCAAAGCACATGGGTCCCATGATATCCTGAACGTAGGATGGATAAATAAATGTACCGTCTTCATTCATAATATCTGCACCTGCACGACCTGATTCAAGCAAAAATGCATTTCCATAATCGAAAAAATACATTCCTTTTTGTGTAAGTTTATTGATTGCAGCAACATGACGACGCAGAGTTTCCTGTACTTTTTCCTTAAACAACTCAGGGTTTTCAGCCATCATATTATTTGATTCTTCAAACGACAACCCTACAGGATAGTACCCACCTGCCCATGGATTGTGTAATGATGTTTGATCTGAGCCTAAGTCAACATGAATATCTTCCGTTACCAGTCGTTCCCATAAATCAACAACATTTCCCTGATATGCAATGGAAACTGCCTCTTTTTCAGCTATCGCTTCACGAATTCTGGGGATCAGATCATCCAATGATTTATAAACTTCGTCAACCCAACCTTGTGAATGACGAGTATGTGTTGCTTTCGGATTAACTTCTGCTACTACTCCTACTACTCCTGCTATTACTGCAGCTTTAGGCTGAGCACCTGACATTCCTCCCAACCCTGACGTTACAAAAAGTTTTCCAGCTAAATTGCCACTTTCATCAATTTTACGTCCGGCATTTAATACGGTAATTGTTGTTCCATGTACAATTCCCTGTGGCCCTATATACATGTAAGATCCAGCTGTCATTTGTCCATATTGAGAAACACCAAGCGTATTGAATTTTTCCCAGTCATCAGGTTTCGAGTAATTTGGAATTACCATACCATTGGTAACCACAACACGAGGTGCATCTTTATGGCTTGGATACAAACCCATTGGATGCCCTGAGTACATTACCAGAGTTTGCTCTTCATTCATTTCTGCCAAATATTTCATGGTAAGGCGATACTGTGCCCAATTCTGAAATACAGCACCATTTCCCCCATATGTAATCAGTTCATGAGGATGCTGAGCCACTGCAGGGTCCAGATTATTCTGAATCATTAACATGATTGCAGCAGCTTGTTTTGATTTTGCAGGGTACTCCTCTACCGGACGAGCATACATTGCATATTGTGGACGCAATCTGTACATGTAGATTCTACCATAATGTTCAAGTTCTTCAAGAAATTCAGGAGCTAAAGTAGCGTGATGTTTCGGCTCAAAATAACGTAAAGCATTGCGTAAAGCAAGTTTTTTTTCTTCCTTGCTCAGGATTTCTTTCCGTTTAGGTGCATGATTTACATTTGGATCATACGGTATTACTTCCGGTAAAACATCTGGAATTCCGGCCAAAATATCTTTTTGAAATTCTGACAATTGCATGATTGGTTAGTTTATATTTATGTAATGATTTTATTTTACAATAACGTCTTAATCGTTTGCAAAAGTAAAACAGAATAGCGAATTGGATAATTAAAAAAGAGCCTTAATCTCTTTTTCTTCCAAATACCGAAATGCTCAGATAACGATAGGGGCGTAAACGTATATCTTCCACCAATTTATCGAGATTTTTTGATGCAGATTCAAGTTTAATATAGAGAGAATCATTATTAACCAATTGCCCCAACGTGCCTTGTCCCTTGTTTATTTTTTCAGAAATATCTGCAATACTGGTTATTGCGTCGTTAGCTTTTTGAATTGTAGTTGCAATGTTTACACGGGCTAATGTATCACTGATCGTCGAAAAATTAGTTAAAATATGAGTAATCTTGTCGTTATTTTGACGTATGTTATATGTAATTGATTCTACATTGCTTATTATTGAAGCCATTCTGTTTCGTTGCGTTGAAACGAGAGTATCTACGTTAAAGGTCGTATGTTTCAGATTATCAAGAGTAAGTTTAATATTTTCAAAACTTGCAGCAAGGTTTCTTCGGGTTGTTTCGTTAAAAACGAGTTTAAATGCAATTAAAACAGTGTCAATAGAGCTAATCATTCCTTCTGCTTTCATTTTTAAGGGAAGGACCTGCTTATTGATTTCTTCTTTAAGATCTCCTTCTATTTCCGATCGCAATGTATCGCCAGGCTTTATTAATTCTTTGGAATTACCATAAACTATCTGTAACGCTCTGGATCCCATAATATCAGAGCTATAAATACGTGCAATTGAATTCTTAGGAATTTCCAAATCTGAGTTCAGTGTAAATGTTACAAGAATTCGAGAATCCTGCGGACTTATAAACTCAACATTTCTTATCAGCCCTACTTTAACACCATTGATAAAAACAGGATTCGATGACACAAGCCCATCAACTTTTGAATAAATCGCGTAATATTTACTTTCTGTAAACAGTAAGTTTTTCCCTTTCAGAAAATTAAATCCCCATATAAAGAGTGTCAGTATAACAATTACAAATAAACCTGTTTTTATTTCCTTGTTGTACTTTGGCATTTTTTATTTTTTATGTAAAGGTACAAATTATTTTATTTGAGTTGGAATTGTAAAATAAAAGCTACTCCCTTTGCCTGATTCAGATTCTACCCACATCTCGCCACCCAATCGTTCAACATAGGCTTTCGAAATAGATAAACCAAGACCATTTCCTCCATATTCACGATTTAGTCCACTGTCAGCCTGACGGAAACGGTCGAAGATAATTTCCTGGTCTTCTGGCTTCACTCCAATTCCTGTATCACGAACAAAGAATTTATAAAGCCCCGATTCGCGACTATATCCAAACTTCACATATCCTTGTTTGGTAAATTTCGACGCATTATTTAACAGATTTCCAAATACTTGCCATAACTTTGTATTATCTGTCAACAGAACATCATCTTCTGAAAACGCAGGTAGCTCCACCGTAAAATCAATGTTTTTATTATGAAAGGTTGGATGATAGAACATATAGAGATCATTCATTAATAACCTCAGCTTTGTATTAACAAGATTAAGTTCAATTTGCCCGGTTTCAATAGTTGAAATATCCAGAATATCGCTTACAATATTGAGTAATTGCTTACAACTATCATTAATTACTTCAATATATACTGAGCGATCTTCATAGTTCAGGTCATTGGATTGCAACATTTCGGCAAAGCCAATTATTCCGTTCATTGGAGTACGAATTTCATGGCTTAGATTGGTCAGAAATGCTGATTTTAGCCGATCACTCTCTTTTGATTTTTCTATTGCTTGTTCCAGTCTTATATTTTTTTCTTCCAGTTCTTTATTCTTTTCAAGAATTTCAATATTTTGTTGTTCTATTTGGAGCTGGTATTCCATGAGACGTGTAACATCACGAGCAAATACTACATACCCGATTGCGACATTATCTCCTCTAACGAATGGTGATATACTTAATGAAACCTTGTACTCCTGCCCTTTTGCAAACAATGATGTAAGATTTACGTTTTTCTTTTTCGAAATTTCTTCTTTAAATCCGCCTCCTTTTCCCAATAATTTATCCAAATGTGTAATTCTGAAATCACTTTCTTCTATAAAAAGTTTCTGTTGAGCAGTTTTATTAACTGATACTATCATTCCATTTTCATCGGTTACCAAAAGAATATCTTCAATAGAGTTGAAAACGTCATTCAGATAATGCTTTGTAACAGTAGAATAATTTAATTCTTCACCCAACATATTAATTGCAGTTGCCAAACTATTAAAAGCATCATCCTCATAATTTTCAACAACCACTTCTTTTGTATAGTCGTGCCTGGCATAATGAAGTAAAACGTTTATAAACTCATCCACTTTATTAGCAAATTGAAGGTTATTTATTTTGTTATAAACATTGAGATGTGTAATAGCAATGATTTTTTGATAAATTTCTTCATCAAATTCCAATGTGTTATCGTTCTCTTCTTTGTTTTGAAGAGAATAGATAATATAATCCAGCGCTTTATTTATTTGGTTAGCATCCATGGATTTTTTTCTTAAAACTCAATAACCATTGGCGTGCCTTTTCTTTGTCGCGAAACATCTTTGTTGGCACTTGCGGTTTATATATTGAAGTAGTAAAATTAAACAGAACTTCCTGGGTTTTTGTTTTTACAATAGCAGCAACAGCAATACAACCTGTTGCTGTATCTTTTTGAAACAAGCGTTGGCGTGCTCTTAATGAAAAAGATTTTATTTTACTTATGTCGGAGAGCATTAAAACTTTTTTACCTTTTGTAATTTCGAGACGTTTTTTAATTGTGACATCCAGCATTTCATAATTATAATGTTCCTGAACAAAATCCACAACCAATACTTCATCTTCATACCACATTTTGAAATATCCATTTTTTAATAAGTCATCCATAAGCTTATACGATAGTATATTTGACAGATTTTTGCCTGAAACTCAAAAGACTCTCTTTTGAGCTTTCATCACTCACGAAATAGTTTGTTGGTATTTTAGATTTGTAAACGGTTGTATAAAATTTAAACAGAATTATTTGTGTTTCTGATTTTATTATAGCCAAAACTACATAACAATCTATAAGCGCATCAAGTTGATATAAACGTTGATGTGATTCTTGAATTGTTGAACTTACCTTTACTGAATCTGTTAAACTAAAAACCTTATGCCCTTTTATATGATTAATCTTGCTTTCAGCACACTGATTTATCATTTTGTAAGTATAATATTTTGGGGGATATAGGGTTCTGTATATTTTTCCTTCAAACCAATAGCACAACATTCCTTTATCAAAAACGTCCATTCTTGCAGGTTTCTCTTTGAGTTATACTTTATGCTTTAATAACCAGATTTTAGCCTTTTCTATATCTGTAAAAAGCTTTGTAGGGGAAGGCTCTTTATAGATGGAAGAAAAGAAGTTAAATATAGTTTCCTGCACCTTTGACCTCACTAAAACGGCAACAGCGACACAACCTTCTGCTGAATCCGGCAAAGATACTCGTTGACGAGCCTCACGAGTTGCTGATTTAACATTTCTCATATCCGAAAGCATCAAAATTTTTTTATCTCCCGTAAACTCTCTTCTATCTTTAATACATTGATCTGCCATATCAAAGTCATAATGTTCCTTTAGAAATTCAACACGCAGAATATCGTCTTCAAACCATATTTTAGCAAACCCATTATTAATCACATTCATATCCATCACATTTAGAAGTTACAAATATACAGAAAGTTTTCTTTACTTTGCTACCAGGACCGAATACATTTTTACACTCACAAAAAAACCAGTAAAGCTATGGCAAAAACATCCAGTATGACTTCGTTAATCAAGACGATTCAGGAACTCTCTGCAAAAGTTGCGAACAAAGGAATTATCTTCCTCTCGACGGAAGATGAAACCTTAAACGGACGCTTTATCACAATTAAAGGCAAGCAACATGTGAATTTTGGCTCATGTGGTTACCTTGGACTTGAAATGGATCCTCGCCTGAAAGAAGGAGCTATTAACGCTATTAAGCGTTATGGGTCTCAATATTCGAGCTCCCGCTCATATGTTTCGTATGGTTTGTATCAGGAATACGAAGATTTGGTAAGCATGATTTTTGATTCAAAAACTCTGATTTCCACCTGTACTACGATGGGCCATCTTTCGGTTATGCCTACCATTATCAGTGAAAATGATGCTTTAATCTACGATCAGCAGGCTCACGTAAGTATGCATGAAACTGCTTATAAAATCAGTCATAACGGCACCAATGTTTCTCTTCTTCGTCATAACAGATTGGATGAGCTTGAAGCTAAGGTAGCTCAGCTACGTTCGCAACACGAGCGGATTTGGTATGCTATTGATGGAGTTTACTCAATGTTTGGAGATTATGCTCCACTTGACAAAATTGTTGAACTTGCCGACAAATACAAACAACTCTGGCTTTATATTGATGATGCCCACGGTATGAGTTGGTGCGGTCCCAATGGCTCAGGATACACACGTAGCCAATATCCCAAGCATCCAAAAATGGTTATCGGAACTTCGCTCTCAAAAAGTTTTGCTGCCGGAGGCGGGGCTTTCTCATTCCCAAATGAAGAGCTTTATACCCGGGTTAAACAATGGGGAGGTCCTCTAACATATTCAGGTCCAATGCAACCAGGTTCTGTTGGTGCCGGAGTGGCCTCCGCAAAAATCCATTTATCAGGAGAAATCTATGAGTTTCAAAAGAAACTTCGGGAAAAGATTGCCTATTGTAACCATGTTTTCGAAAATCGCAAAATTCCATTAATTGCCAATAATGCCTCTCCTATTTTCTTCGTGGGTTTGGGCACACCGTTGATGGGCTTTAACATGATTCGCCGGATAATGGATGAGGGATTATATACTAACTTGGGAATCTTCCCTGCCGTGCCTGAAACTTGTACCGGCATGCGCTTCACAATAACAAATCATATTGAATTTGAAGATATTGACAAACTAGCAGATAAAATTGAGTACCACCTTCCAAAAGCATTAAAAGAAGAAGGACGCTCATACAACGATATTGTTCGAGCTTTCAGAAAGTTTGCAAATCTGGAAGATAAAATTGGAGATAGAAATATTCCGGTTGAAAAAAACCACTCTTTCACACTTGAAAAGCACAACTCTATTTCAGAAATTGATGCAACGGAATGGGATATGATGATGGCTGACAGAGGAATATTTGATGCTGAAAACCTTCTTATTCAGGAAAAAACTTTTACGGAAGAAAAAGGAATTGAAAATCATTGGGATTTTAAATATTACATTATCCGGGATGAAACTCAAAAACCTGTAATTGCGACCTTTTTCACCAAAGTATTCCTGAAAGATGACATGCTGTCTGATGCTGAAACATCTAAAATTGTACAAAGTAAACGAACAGATGACGCTCACTATTTGTGTTCACACTATTTTACAATGGGCTCGATGCTGACCAACGGGAATCATCTCTATATAGATAAATCCAATTCGGAATGGAAAAAAGCGTTGATGTTACTGATTGAAGAAATTTGGAGCGAATATGATAAAAATGGCACAAATACACTTTATTTGCGTGAGTTTGACGAATCAGACAATGAAGTGAGTGAATTTTTCACCAGTCATGGTTTTGTAAAAATTCATCTTCCATTAAACCATATTATCTCAAATATTGACGGTCTAACAATGGAAGAGTTCCTTTCTGTAAAATTAAATAAAAAAAGGAGAAAATACCTGAAAGTACATGTTCTGGACAAGGAAAATCTCTTTACTTCGGAAGCAGTTCCTTTAAAAGAGGTTGACCCTGAATTATGTCATAAATTATACCTGAATGTCCAAAAAGACAATCTGAGTTTAAATTCATTTCCATTTACAAAAGAGTTATTCAAAAATTTGGGTACAGGCTCTCATTGGGAAATTTTGAAAGTTTCCGAAAAGACAACCGGAAAACTTTTATCCATAACAATCAGCTCTACCAAAGCAGGAAACTATTGCCCGGTTCTTTATGGCCGTGAAAGTGAAGTTCCAGCTCACCTGAGTCTTTACAAACAAACTCTTTTCCAGATTTTAAAACGTGCTCTGGCCCTGAAATCAAAAAATGTATATCTGGGACTTACTGCAGATGATACCAAAAGTAACGTTGGCGCAAAGGGTATTCCTCAGGTTGGCTTTGCCCAGATTAAAGAAACCTTTAACCTACAGATGATTGAGAGCTTGAAGCTGAACGATTAAGGATGAAGGATAAAAAATAAAAATGGTTGTTTAAAAAATCGCAACCTTAATATATTTTGACTCCGTTTAATCCAGCAACTTATTGAAATTACTTTGTGATAAGCTGCTGACTGAACGGAGTCAATTTTTGTTTATAAAAGATTTTTTAGTCTGTATCTTACTGTTTATATTTATTAGTCACCAAATTCTATCCCGATGCCTTTAGCGGTTTTTACCAAATCGCTGTGGGCATTTACAAAATTAGGATTGGCAATGGCTTCGGCAAATGGCACGGATATTACATTAGGATGCCGATAGGCTACCATTTCACCAAATTTTCCTTCCAGAATAAGTTCAAAGGCTTTTACTCCGAATTCGGTTGCCAACACTCTGTCGTAAGCCATCGGGATGCCTCCGCGTTGGAGATGCCCCAGCACGGTAACGCGCACGTCTGCTTCCACGCCTGCATTCTTAATATCGCTTCTGAGCTTTTCGCCAATACCACCCAGTTTTATATGCTGATTACCTACTTCGTGGGTTTCTTCACCAACTCTGCTCCCACCATAAGGCATCGCTCCTTCGGCAACCACTATATTACAGAATCCTCTGCCTTTATGATAGCGGGATTCTATCTTCTCAATAATATTTTCTAGTTTATAAGGAATTTCAGGGATCAGGCATACATCTGCTCCTCCGGCAACTGCCGTATGCAAAGCAATCCAGCCTGCATCACGCCCCATTACTTCGAGAATAAATACACGATTATGACTGGCTGCTGTTGTCACCAGCTTATCTACTGCTTCAGTAGCTATTTGAACTGCAGTTTGAAAACCAAATGTAAAATCGGTAGCCGATAAATCATTGTCGATGGTTTTGGGCACGCCTATAATATTCAATCCTTTTTCACAGAGTTTTTGCGAAATACGTTGCGAACCATCACCACCAATGTTAATCACGGCATCCACTCCCATGTATTGCAGTTTTCGGATCATCTCATCCGAACGATCAACAGTGGTCCAGCTACCATCATTATTTTTTACAGGCCATGCAAACGGGCCTCCTTTGTTTACTGTGCCAATAATTGTACCACCCTGAACATGAATTCCGGCAACTTTTGCCTCATCAAGTACCACTATTTCGGTTGGTTCACGAAGTATTCCATTAAAAGATTCAATGCTGCCCAACACTTCCCAGTCTTTTTCCTGTGCAGCGCGTTTCACAATTGCACGTATCACTGCATTCAATCCCGGACAATCTCCGCCACCTGTGGCTACTAATACACGTTTCATACTCAAACTTTTTCTTCAACCGCAAATTTATAAAATCATAACGTGTTTGGGATGATTGTTTTTAATTATTCTGCAAACCGATGACAAAGGGATGAAGTGCTAACCAAATTTCGAAATGGAGATTTATCTCCTAAACGAGACAGTATCTGAAAATCTGTTAGGCTATGTTTTTTAACGTAAAAGCGGAAATTATCGTTAAGACAATCTCCGCTATAGTATTTTGAACGTAGTGTAAACATGAGTTTACACTACAATATTGATGATTTTTCTCGGTACAACAATGATTTTTTTCGGTTGTTTTCCTTCGAGCCATTTCTGTGAATCGGGAGCATTAATAGCAGCCTGTTCTATATCGGACAGAGCCATATCAACAGGCAGTTCAAGCTGAAAACGCATCTTACCA
>Ga0209639_1000600_pt1 | contig 47704 bp, 41 predicted proteins | sample EPASupsiteHSE605_FD_187268 | JGI IMG/M metagenome (GOLD analysis project Ga0209639, IMG submission 187268) | Bioremediated contaminated groundwater from EPA Superfund site, New Mexico - Sample HSE6-05 (SPAdes) (version 2) | ecosystem: Environmental > Aquatic > Deep subsurface > Groundwater >... | reverse complement strand
CGATGTTACTTTATCTCTGAGCGCAGCTGGATGTTCACCCGTTTCCAGAACCATTTTCGCCGCTCCCAGTAGCGTCTGAGCTGCCATAATAATTGCATTTTGCCGTGATAACCCTACCAATACACCAGCATCAGCTAATGCATCAATCAAGACAAAAGCATATCCTGGACCACTACCAGATAGTCCTGTCACTGCATCCATTGCACTTTCGTCCATTTTGATGGCTTTGCCTGCAGAGGAAAAAATCGTCAGTACCAAATTACCATTTTCCTCTCCAGCATATTCTCCAAGCGCAATCACCGACATACCTTCGCCTACTGCCACAGGAGTATTGGGCATGACTCTCACGATTGGTATACTTGGCAGTTTCTCTTGTAATACTTTCGTTGTCACTCCGGCAACCACTGACACGACTAAAGTCGTTTGGGATACAAATGGAGCAATCACATCTAATACACTCTGCACTACTTGTGGTTTAACTGTCAAAAATAGTATATTTACCCCTTTAACTATTTTTTCGATATCCAAAGTAGTTTGTACACCTAGTTTGCTTTGCATATAGTCAAGACGACTTTGCGAAATATCATTTGCTGTAATTTGCTCCGGAGCAATGAGTCCAGCCTTTATAATACCACCGATCAACGCTTCCGCAATCGCACCACTACCAATAAAACCGATTTTTTTATTTTGTAACATGAGTTCTCCACCTTGTAACTATTATTTATTCCATGGTAAAAATTCTTTATCGTTGCCTTCATCATGAGGGCTATAAGCAACATCTACATTATTCGGCGCACATAAGAAAATATTATTGCCTATCTTTTGGATACTGCCACCTAATGCATAGGTAGTACCACTAATAAAATCAATCATTCTTTTCGCCACTTCTTTATCACAGTTTTCAAAATTCACAACCACAGGTTTCCGATTTTTTAAATGATCGGCTACATGTTGTGCATCATCAAAAGCAAAAGGCTCAACAACCATCACCTTCATCTGCTTTTGTGCGGTTGGCAAATTCACAATATTATTGCTACTACTGGTACTCTTTCTTCCCTTACTCAGTTCGATTTCTTCTACTTTTGGTTTTTGCTCTTGCTCATCCTCCATTGGTTCAAGTAAACCGAGACTCCCCCATACTTTTTCCATTATTTTCATTTTCCGTTACCTCCTTTTAATATTCACGTTGACCAAATATCCCGGTACCAATACGTACTAAATTTGCGCCTTCTTCAACAGCCACCGTATAATCGTGTGTCATTCCCATAGATAGCCACTCTATATTCGTATGTTCTAATTGAGCATCTTTGAGCTTCCTAAATAACTGATACATTTCGCGAAAGATGGGCCGCGCAAGCTCTGGATCCTCATAAAAAGGAGCAACCGTCATCAATCCACATAAACGTACATTCTCTAATGTACTGATATATTGCGCCAATGCCATCATCTCTGTAGGTGCGATTCCAAACTTAGTCTCTTCATTCGCTACATTGATTTGTATTAGAACATCTTGCCTCTTCCCAATCTTACCAGCAGCTTGATCAATTTCTCGCGCCAACCGCTGACTATCCACCGATTGAATTAAATCAAATAAAGATACAGCAACGCGAGCCTTATTGGTTTGCAAATGTCCAATTAACTGCCACTCCACCTTCGCATCAAGCGTTTGCGATTTAAGAAGTGCTTCTTGGATGCGATTTTCACCAATTGCCAATATACCAGCAGCAATCGCCTCTTGTATGACAGGAACCGTATGATTTTTAGTAACAGCTACCAATTTTACAGGATCTAATCTATTCTTTTGTATCGTAGTTCTCTTTTTCATTGCACTATTAATATTATCAATAATTTTTGTTATATGATCTGCTACAAACATAGACAACCCTCCGTTCTATCTACTATTCGCGAATAAACAGAAATTTCCTCTCAAATCAAAAAAAATATTGACATTAGGATATTAGACCTAACCACCTTGATTACCGCTTAGGATGTTAGACCTATATTATACCCAAAATTGATATTTTTTGCCACCTATATGTCAAATAAAAATCTTGTAAGTATCCTTACAAGACAATAACCGCACCGATCCGACCCGTAGAACCATCTTCCGCCCGGTAAGAGAAGAAAAGTTCTTTATTGCAAGAAGAACATACATTACTGACAATAATGTTACTACTTTTGACGCCTAATTCTTCTAACTGCATGCGATTCATTTTCCATAAATCTAAATGAGTTTTTTCGCCAGAAGGATGAATAAACTCCTCCCAATGAGCAAATTGCGCTTTAATTTTATTAAGTACTACATCCCCTACTTCATAACAACAAGAACCAATTGAAGGGCCAATCCCAACTAAACAATCCTCAGGATTCGTGCCAAACTGTTCGCTCATCTTGCGTATGGTTTTAGAGCCAATGTTTTTAACCGTACCTTGCCAACCAGCATGGGCAATGCCGATTGCTTTTTGTACAGGATCGACAATTAATACAGGCACACAATCGGCAAAAAACAGCATTAGTGGAATATTAGCAACATTCGTCACGAGTGCATCGGTATTTGAAAGCGCCTCACTATATTTTTTTGCCCCTATGCCAATATGTTCTTGCGTAACGACAACGACTGCATCCCCATGGGTCTGCTGGGCCGTAACGATATCATCGAATTCTACCCCTACCCCCAAACAAAACAAGTGACGATTTGCAATGACCCGCTCTTCTTCATCCCCTGTATGTAAGCCCAAATTTAGTGATGAAAATGGTAGCTGACTCGTTCCACCTAATCGAGTAGAAATGCCATGCTTCACGCCAGCTGCATCAAAATGTGAAAATGCACCGTACCATATCCCTTGCTCACTATGTTTTAAAACAAACTGTTCCATATACGCACTCCTTTGCTCTTTACTTTCGGCAAATTCCACAGCGAACACATCCATCAGCGCAACGAGAGGTAAATATTTCAGCCCGCGCTTGCCCCAGTTCTTGTACTAAGTAAGAGGCATCAAGTCCCATATCGAGCGAATGCCAAGGTAGTATCTCATTCTTTTCATCCCGCTCACGATATAAATACTCTTCTTCCTTCAGTCCATTTGCTTTCATAGCCTGTTTAAAGCCTTTCATACCACCTCGCGCATGAGCCATAAGTAATACACTCGATAAACGACGATCTCCTCTAGCGAGTATCGCCTGCACATACGCTTCTTTCGGCGATTCCACCAATACCTCAATGTTTTTTCTCTGCCGCAAACTAGAAGCAATAAACTTTAGCTTGGCTTCCACTACGTTCATAGGAGCCATCGGCATCCATTGAAAAGGTGTAAAGGGTTTCGGAACGAAAGGGTTTACACTTAGAGTTAACTTGCCTTTACTTCCTAATGATTCCATATATTTTTTTATATTTTCTGCTAGGGTAACAATTTCTTCTATATCCTCTTGCTCTTCAAACGGTAAACCAATCATGATATATAAGCGAATATGAGGTATACCTGCAGCAATCGCCATTTGTATTCCATCATATAAATGTTCATCGGTAATCGTTTTATTAATAATTCGCCGCAAACGAATACTAGCAGCCTCTGGCGCCAAGGTAATGGTTTTATGCTTACTAATTGCAAGAGATTGGACAAGAGTCTCCGTCAAAGAATCGGCTCGCAAAGATGCTACTGACATGAGCATTTCCTGCTCTAATACCGCTTTACATAATATATCAATTTCAGGATAATCTGAAATAGCAGCCCCCATAAGCCCAACTTTACTACGATATTGTTTCGCTTTCTCAATCGCAGCTGTTAATTTTGGCAATGATCGAACCCTTGGCCGGCGGAAACAATATCCTGCCATACAAAATCGGCAATGCCTTCCGCACCCTCTTGCTACTTCAATCAGAAACATATCTTTAAATTCTGTATTCGAAGTAACAATTACAGTTTGTGCTTCATATTGATCCAGATCCTCAACAAAACGTCGTTTTACCTGCATAGGTACACCATCAGCCCTATTGATAGCTGCGATTTGACCATTTTCTAGATAGCTTGGTTGATAAAAACAAGGTACATATACACCCTCAATTTGCGCTACGTTATATAGTATTTCTCGCCGAGTAAGGCCCTGCTCACGTCCTTGATAATAGGTATCTAATAGTTCATGTATCACTTCTTCCCCTTCACCAATAATACAGATGTCAACAAAACCAGCTAACGGTTCTGGATTAAAAGTAGCGCATGGGCCGCCGATCAAAACAAAGGGATCATTTTCATCGCGGTCAGTCACTAATAAAGGGACCTTACCTAATGATAAAATTTGCATAAAATTAAAATAGTCCATCTCAAAAGTCATATCAAAACCAATGAGCGGGAATTCATATAACGGACGCTGCGTTTCAATCGTCATGAGTGGTGTATTGGTGCGAATATACTCCGGTTCAGTTTTTTTATCAGGCAAAAATAGCCGTTCACAAGCGGTATCGCCTCTCTGATTAATTTGCTGATAGATAATCTGAAATCCCAAATTTGACATTCCAACATGATAGGTATTGGGATACACCAATGCAAAACCTTGCCTTGAACCAGCAGGGAAAATCATTGTCCCCTGCTCTTCCTCAATAATATCTTGCAGTTTCTTTTTCAATTGCCAAGTCAATCACATCACTCCATCACTATTCATTTTCGTGTCATAACATGATTACTCGGTATGAGCGACTCGTCGATCAAGTTCTTCATGTTTGGCGTCGTTAAATCGATCAATTGTACTTAAATAGCCTGTAATTCTTCGCACCCTTTTAATATTTGATCCATTGCATGTTGAGCACTGCTCCCCATCGATCACTCCAATATAACCACAGTCTTCACAAAAATCGACTGGGAAATTGATTCCTGCATACCCCATGTCGCATTTACCCATATAACGGATAATATCTTCTACCGCATCAAGGTTATTAATCGGGGGCGCTGAAAATTCAACATAGCTAATATGACCTGCATTTGTATATTTATGATAAACCGCTTCAATTTTAATCTTATCATGTACACTAATTTGAAAATTAACAGGTACATGAAAAGAATTGGTATAGTATTCTTTATCGGTTACACCTGGAATGAGTCCATATTCACTGCAGTCCATTTTTACAAATCTCCCGGCGAGCCCTTCTGCCGGTGTAGCGAGCAAAGTATAATTCAGATTGTATTTATCAATTGCCTTATCAGCTTTATTGCGCATAAAGGCGATAATTTCTTCGCCTAATGTTTGTGAATCTTCATTTTCACCATGATGATAGCCCGTTAAAGCAATCAGCGTTTCAGCAAGTCCAATAAAACCAATGGATAATGTACCATGTTTGATGACTTCACCAATCTCATCGTTTGGTGATAAGTGCTCAGAATTCAAATATAAACCTTGTCCCATCAAAAAAGGCATATCTTTCACCTTAAGTTTAGCCTGTACTTGATAACGATGAAATAACTGCTCACAAATCAAATCGACAAGATCGGATAAACTCTGGTAGAATTTCATTAAGTTACGTTCGGCCTTAATGGCAAGTCTTGGCAGATTAATCGTGGTAAAGCTCAGATTTCCCCGTCCATCTGTTACCTCTGGCCCACAATGATTCGCCATCACTCTAGTACGACATCCCATATAACCCACTTGATCACCATACTGCCGATTAAAAGAGGAATCCATAAAACTAAAAGTGGGATTGAGACGCTGAGATGCTACTCGAATCGCTAGTTTGAATAAATCATAATTAGGATCATTACTATTTAGATTAATTCCCTCTTTGATTCGAAAAATAATATTAGGGAAAATAGCATTCTCGCCACGTCCTAAGCCTCTTTCATATGCCAATAATAGATTTTTCGTCACCATACGCCCTGTAGGGGTAGTATCCGTCCCAATGTTAATACTCGAAAAAGGAACTTGCGCTCCCGCTCTACTATGCATAGAGTTGAGATTATAAACAAAGGCCTCCATTGCCTGATACACTTCTTTTTCATCTGCTTTTTTCATAAAAGGGGCCATGTCACGGTCAAAAAAAGCAAATGATTGTCCACCATGCATATCATTTTGAGAGCTTTGCAAAATAATAGCCGCAAGCGCAGCCGCCGATGCTGGACGTTTCGGTTTTCGGATATAGCCATGACCATTATTAAAACCATTGTTTAGTAATTTACCGAGAGGGATTTGCACACAAGTTAAAGTCTTCCCATAAAAGTCCAAATCATGAATATGAATATCCCCTTTGCTATGAGCGGTCGCCATATCTTCAGGAATGAGTCGATTCAAATAATAAGCTTTACTAGCCGCACTGGCGATTTGTAGCATTTTTGCCGATGGAGAATTGGATACGTTGGCATTTTCACGACTGGTCTCTACCAATATTTCAGCAACTGCATCCATCAGATATGATTGGGCATCACGCATACGAGTTCTTTTATCTCTATATAAAATATAGGCTTTCGCCGTTTTAGCATGTCCTTTTTCAATTAATATCTTTTCCACAGCATCTTGTACTTCTTCGACGCCAAACATTCCAGCAGTGTATTCTTGCTTTAATAGACGCAAGACATCTAAGGTTAATTCTATCGCCAACTGCTTATCTGCTCCGCCTACCGCTTTAGCAGCTTTGAAAATCGCCTCGGTAATTTTATTTTCGTCAAAGGTCACCTCGCGCCCATCACGCTTTTTTATTATCATAAAATACCCATCCCTCATTTTATATAAATTGAATGTCGATCATCATTCATTAATATTTCACATTCCAATTAATTTACGCCACATATCTTCTATTTCCTGCCTACTTCATAAAAAATTAACGTTAAATTTCTAAAACCAAAAGAGCCCTAACCATCAAAAGTTAGAGTCCTTTTATCTTACTTCTCTACTATATACCTTAACACCATACAATGCTACTATAATAGTAGATGAATTCTCATTTTCTATATCAACTTTAAAATTCATTCTCTTGTTGAATAATTCGCCATGCAAACGAGCATCTCCTAATCATTGAGTTTTTTAATGATTATTGCATTTTTTACCATCCATAATACTAAATTTCTCTTTTCATATATCATCACCAATATAATGAATGTCTATGCTACTCATTATCATACCAAAAAAATATAAGCAAATGCTGTAGCATCTGGGCTTCTTCTGCTCTGCTCCCAGTTTTGAAGCGTGTCAAGAGGAATTTTGTATGCATTCGCAAATTCAGATTGAGACATCTCCAGTTTTTCACGAATTGATCGAACGTCCGCAGTATAGATTATAATTTCTTTAATATCAGGTATTATTTCTGTTGATTTATATTAGAATCTATTTGTGTATTTTTTATAAACCAGTTCTGCTTTAAATATTTAATTATATACAACATAGTAGGAATAACTAAAACTATTCCCACTATTAAATCGCTACTATCACTCGTTATTGCATCGTCGCTAATATCTGATCCTAAAATAAATAGCAAGCATATTATTATTGTATTGCTTAGATTATTAATTAGATGTATTACAATTGGGAATAATATGTTTTGCTTTTCTATATAAAAAACACATAGAAAAATGCCACAGAAAAAGGTACTTACACAATCCGGAAAATGACCAAGTCCAAATACTACAGATGAAATAATAATACCAACCGTGAGTCCCCATTTTGGGGCTAGTCTATTGAGTATTACTCCACGAAATATTAACTCTTCAACAATTGGAGCAATAAATGAAGCATTTATTCTTAAAAAAATTGTGGAAACTGCACTAGTTGATACACCATTCGGTAATTCCACAAGTAATTCTGGTCTAATTTGATCGATAGTGTAAAGTGAAATTAATGATATCCCTCTGATACAAAGCGCTAAAACGATAGATATTTTTAATATTTCTTTCCACTTAAAATTCTCCACAAAATTTTGACAAGTATCTATGACTATGTTTCTACTCTTAATATTAATAATAAAATATACTAAAATAATTACGTTTACAAGCATATACCTAAACTGCTCATCAAACCCAAACGATCTTCCTATTAGCTCAACTACTAATCCAACTATCATATATACAACTACAAGTATTGTAATGCCCATTTTTGCAAGCACATTTTCCATACTACTACCTCTTCTAAACTATTCCTCGTTTTTTATTTGAATCCAACGCACAAAAAGCAGAATTATTAATGAAAAACTACTCCATTCAATCGCCCACGTAAAAAACCGAATTAAACTTTTATCAAATGGAATGCCAAAACTATCAACAATCGGATGAACCCAATAATTAATTATTGTTGAAATTAAACCTGCGATAATCATTATTATTAATTTGCTGTGTTCCATTTCATACCAACCCCTTAATGAATATTAAAAAAAGTTTCATCCCCTGCTTATTTTTACTATTTATGTATTTCGTTGCCTAATACTTCTTTCCCTTTATTTACAATAAATCGGGATTTAGATGGTGGAGGCGAGCTGAAACAGTCCAAATACACTTATCTTCCCTAACCTAATCTTAGAAAAGCATGATTCCAATTAGAATTTGCTTTAGCAGACAATAAAGCAACCGTCACAACACCAGCCTTTTAAAATACTATAAGGAATTAAAATCTACTTTCGACATAGGCACTGCACTTTCCATGACAATCATTAGGGCCTGCAATGGAGCAATAACATCTTTCCCACTATACATAACTTCTTGGATAGCAAGTCCAAAAAGTATAGGCCATTCAACTGGAGCTGAACAGAATTGCTTTACAACAGGGAATATGGCAGGCCATAGATATTTAAGATAGTTACATGGCAGATCTCCAGGTTTGTGGTCTTCAGAAATTCTCAGAATTCCAAATTTCTCACTACCAACAGTTTGTATCACGTATTTAAAAATTTCACCAATATCAATCAAATTCTCCGCTCCTAAATGTTGAGCGGCTCCACCAGCCAAAGCCCAAACTGAATACTGACTTTCGACAAGCGGTTTGTTTAATGTTTCTCCTGCAAAATATTTGCGTCCATCAGCACAATCCACGATCACAAAAGCTTCCTTTTCATTTATCCCATTTTCGTGAACTAATAATTGTCGAACACCAGCTTGACAGGAATATCCAGCCAAAGCTCCAAAGGCACACAGCATAGACTCAATGTGTACACCTTTTTCATCTTTCATGCCTTCCATAATACGTTGAACGAATTCCTTCGCACCTAATTTAGCACCAATTAAGGGATCTTCACGACGCCTTTCGTCAATCGCCTGAAAAAAAGCTGACGACTTAGCATTAAGTTCATCCATGTATTGTTGTTTATTAGATTCTTTCTTTTTTTTTGAAAATGGCCAAAACATGTTTTCACAATCCTCTCTACATTTTCCCTATGAAAACCTCCACATACAAAATAATAGCGTACAAGTCTATTATTTCCGCGGTGGAGGTGATATATATATTGGGGGAAGGCAATCTGCGGCCTTACAAATCCGAGCTTTTAACAAATATGAATTTGAATGAGTCAGCGAACCTTCCCTTGACTCATTCTTTAGAATCTCTCGTAGTATTCGCCATAGCTTCATGAAGTGCTTTAATAAATTCTTCCGATTTTTGTGTGCCAATCAAAATTCTTGTACCATCGTCGATTTCAAACTGTATTCCTCTATCGCCACTCACATTATAAGCTTTACCATTAGTCCCACCATTTCTAATGCCCCAACCGCCATATTCACTAATCGGACTATATATACGAGCTTCATACTTTCGTATATTAGTAAATAATATCTTGGAAAATGAAAAATTTAATAAAGTAAACCGAAAATGTACTCCATCACTTTTGACTATAGTAATGAGTCGTAGCCAATATAATAAACCTGGCATAACTATTGAGGTAATTATCAAAATCACTATTAATCCAAAATCCGACATTGGATTATCACCAAAAGGTATTTTAAATACTATCTGTTTAACAAAACCAACCGTAAAAAGAACAGCTATACTGACAATCATTATCCACAACCATTTCTGACTAAAACGTTGCTCTTCCCGATAATATATTTTTTCGAATTCATCCATTGCGTTTAAAAGCCTCCTTGAAATTTGATATACATAAATCGTCCCTTATCGCATAGATATTTCGTCACTCAATATACTTTTTCTTTATTTTACAATAATGTATTTTTTGTTCTTTTATCCTTTATTTACAGCAAATTTAGTTTCAGCTGGTGGAGCTACCCGAAACCTCTTAAAACCATACAAAGCAAAAAGCTACGAAATTCGTAGCTTGATAAGTAATCCTGATTTGATTGGTGGAGATGAACGTCCACACCACATGTTGCAGAACGTCTTTTTTGGGGGTCCATATCTGGTGTCATTTTTATAAATGTAGCAATTTTTCTAGCATCAATTGCATCCGTTTTTGCCAGTGAAGGAAAGATCTCTTAGAAACGATCCAGCTTTAAGTTATTGGTATTTACTAACTTATAGCCTCTTCTATGGTAGACCCCCGCGCCCCTTTTAATAGTCATAATCTGCCTAGTTTTTATTCTCTGGCTTGATAATTCTAATATGCCAAAAAAGACATCCCTGACTGTCCTAATTTACAGTACCTTGTTCATACGGTTTGATGAGTCCATAAATCGTAGTGATTATAGGCAGGTTCAATCTGCTTTGTTGGCTGAGACGTACAGCAGCGCCTTGAAGGCTTTCCACTTCCAGTGGCAGCCCTTTACGAAAATCCTGATGCATCGATGACGTCGATCCGTCAGGCAACGCCCCCATTCGTTCTATGGTCTTTTCCACGAAATCAGTTGCCAGCATGATACCTTTAGTAGCTGCTAAGGTCTGCATTTCGGTCAACAACAAACGATATATGTTCTTCGTTGCATCCACCTTCAATATCTCGGTGATTGACAAACGACTGGCAGTCGTGACTCCAGAAAAAGCTGTGATGAATGCATATTTGCTCCAAAGATCAACTAAAATATCTTTGCTCAGGGTGACTGGCATCACTGCCTCTTTGACCTGTTTGGCGAACTGCTGGCAAAACTCCGCCTGTTCTGTTTCTAAAGCACCGAAGAAAATATCATGGACTTTACTGGTATGTATGATATGTCCATCGCCATTTAGCGTGACGATGATTTGGCATAATCCGCCGATAACGGCCTGCTTTCCAAACGCCTGCGACAATATATTAAAATGCTCGACACCGTTTAGTAACGGCAACACTTTTGCTCCCCGCTCCACCAAGGGACGAATGGATTCGAGTAACGGCTGAAGATGATAATTTTTAACCGCTAACAACACCAGATCGCACGCACCGATTTGCCCTACGTCCTCTGCAAGCTTTGGCGTCAACTGTACATTACCTGCCGGGCTTTGGATAACCAGTCCATGTTCGCGTAACTGTTCTGCTCTCTTTTTCCGTACTAAAAAGGTTATATCGAAACCTGCTTCCTGCAAACGTCCACCAAAATACCCTCCTACAGCCCCAGCCCCCACAACTACTACTTTCATATACAACACTCCTTACACTAATAATGATTGAATATACTTTCTTTTTAGAATAACCAAATTCCTCCAAAGAACGTCTCAAAATCTTCTCTATCCTATTTTTCTAAGAAAACCAAGCATTGGCTTGATCTTTCCCGTATTTCCCAGTTGTATCAGTCATTCAAGCAAGCCACAGCAACGGAAAAACTAAATTTTTGCAAAAGCTATTTACCCGAAAAAACCACTAACTACCTTTCAGACTCAGGTAATTAGCGGTCTCACAGACTTTTAAAAAAAAATCCGGATTTAGATAGTGGAGGCGAGGCGTGACCTTGTAAATCCACCCTTTTATTCTCTATTTTCATCAGCAAACCGAACATAGAAGATCGTACCGCTACTGCCTGTCTCCACATCAATCTTCGCCTTATGACGAGCAACAATACTATAGCATACAGCCAAACCTAATCCTGTCCCATTTTCCTTCGTAGTGAAAAAGGGAGTACCCAGCCTGTCGAAGGTACGAGAATCTATCCCCTTCCCTTCGTCACTTATGGACAATACGACATCTTCGTTCTCAATATATGTCTTAATGGTCACCACTCCACCATCTGACATGGCTTCTAAAGCATTGCGGACAAGATTCAAGATACACTGTCGAATTTCTTTTTCATCAAGTCGCAAATCAAAGATCTTGCCTAATTCCACATTTATGCTATTACCTCTGTGCAATGCGTCGGCTTGTATCAGAGGTAATATTACTTTAATAATCTCATTCAGATTATTCTTTTTTAAATCTACCGCTTTATTTCGAGCCAGAGACAAAAATTCCGTTATTATCGCGTTCGCCCGATCAATTTCCTCTACCATTATGCTGAAGGTTTCCCTGTCCTTTACGGATGTAAGCCTACGCTGGTATAGTTGCAAATATCCCCTCACAGTTGTCATCGGATTCCTTACCTCATGTCCGATACTGGCAGCCATTTGTCCCACTACCCCTAGCCTATCAAGTCGAGCTATTTCTTTTTCAAACAACTTATGCTCAGTAACATCTCGGCTTATGCCTAATACTGAAACAACCGCTCTATTATTAGCAAATTCTGGAACAAAATGAGTTTGATAATATCTTACACCATGGGAATGAGCTTGTTCGCTTTCAAATCTTAATTGTTCTCCACTTTCAATCACACTCATCAAGTGTTTTTGCAACGTTTTATCTTTTTCTATCCCAAAATCCATGTCCCAGATGCATTTACCGATTACATCCTCAGCAAGCTTCCCTGTTACAAATTCAATTGCCGGATTAGCATACAGACAGCGCAATTCTTTATCAAACCTCATAATAATATCGGGGTTATTTTCAACAAGAGCTTGATACTGGGCCTGCAACTGACGAAGAGAACTCTCCGTTTTTTTTCGTTCAATCACTTCTGCCAATAAATCCTGGTTTAACGCTACCAGTTCACAGGTCCGTTCTTGCACGCGGGTTTCTAATTCTTCTCGAGCTTTCTTCAATTCTGTTTCAGTCTGTCTGCGCTGCCTAATCTCGGCAATAAGATTTTCATGGCTAAGGCACCCTTCCAATGAAATCGCAAATTTATCCAAAACACTTCTCATCTTGCGAGCAGTACGATCATCATAAATATAATCTTTATTAGCGGTATATATTTTTAAAAATCCCAGCTGCCCGAGAGGTAATATGACAAAGGTACCCTCCTTGATATTGTGCTCATTAATAAATGAGCTAAATTTTCTGTCACGAGAGTTAATTGTTGCATAGTCCCTTCCCGCTACTTCGGTAAAAAGCGGATGACTTAAAGGCATTTCTGTATCTCTAATATAATACCTAGGTTTTGCATATATGAGGGTTGTATTCTCGGTTTCGCTGAGATTCGATAAATACTTATCTTTTATCCATATAGCTCCATAACTATAATTCTTCCGAGGCATTAATATCTTGAGAAACTTCTCGCAGTTATCCACTAGGTCAAGAGACCTCCCGATGGATAACGAAAGTTCATAAAGGAATGACATGTCTGAGATAATCTCTGCGGTTTGATTAGCGTCGGAAAAATTATTCATAAAATGCCCCAACAACAAGGGTCTTATTATAATACTCGAGAAAACCATTTCCATCCGAAGCTATCTCACCAAAAGTCAACATTCCGCCCGCCAGACCAACCCCGAAGTTTTTTATAAGATCATCATTTACTGTAGCCAATTCTAATTCGATCTTTTCTTGCAAAATTGCTCTTCTCCCCATACATTCAAAAACCATTGTCGTCCTTATGCTTTCTCCTAGTAAACCCTGGTGACCCCTTCCAATCTGTCCAGCCGCCTCAAGAATGGAATTTTGCTCCCCTTTGGCAATATATAGAACGGTGTTCTCAGGCACTTCGCAAAAGAAAATCAACTCACCAGATAGTCTTACCCCAATAGGAGTACGCACCACATCTTCCGAACACTCTCTCGTCAAAATGAATAAATAATCATTGCTGAACTCAAGAAAATTATCCATTGTCACTATCTGTCCACAATTCCTTTCAACAATCTTCTTATAAACAGTAAATGCATTTTCCCAGTTTAATTCTGCGATAACGTTATCATATGTTCGAGTGACTATAATCGGCCCAGCAAGCCGTTTGAATCCGTGACCAACCCCAAGTAAGCCTTCTGATCTAACAACAGCAATGACTGCAGCATCCTGAAAAAACCCTTCTGGTGTGAATATACAAGGTTGGTGTTTTTGTATACAACCTGCACCACCTCCGATATAGCTAACTGAACCACCCAAGCTATCAAATACGTTCGTCAAAAATCCTGATATGTTCGAAGAAAACCCGTCTATAATAATCATTGCCATATATTTCTTTCCCGCTTTTTCCATACTATTTGCCCATTCTGGCAACTGAAAAGAATTTTGGCTGATATTTTTAACCAATAAAGGCTGCTCTATTACAGGAAGGACAAATAATTTAGTTCCTTCTTCGTAACAGTTGTTACCGTCGATAACTCCAGGAAAAATTCCTCCAATAAAAGTAACATCGGTTTGATTCAATTGTCTTATTAATTCTGGAATATCCGGCTTATTTTTATCGGCGATTGCCAGTAATACAACGGTATCCTCTTTCACGCTTAACTGTATGACAGCCTTAACGATATTGCTAATTGTAGAATGTTTAATATACATATTTATCATCCTTCATTTTTCTAGTTACGTAGCCATCTCCTACCTTCATACTGACTTAGCCACCCATAAATGATAAACCTTAACTGGAGTAAACTTCTATTTTTTTTATTACTTTCCTGCAAAAATTCTTGCCAATCCTCGATGAAAATTTCACTATTTGCCATTTCTCTGCTGTTTTTTAATTCTCTCAAACTAACTGTAGACGTCAAAAAAGCTATTTATCCATCATTAGACAAATAGCTTTTTTCGTATTCATGCACAATTTTATTCGATAAAACGAAAAAGCCACGATCACTGCCCACAAAGGCAGGAAAATCGCGGCTTCCCACTTTACTATATCTGTAAAAAAATCCACCTATCTCTTTTTCTATCCTTGGCATAAAACGGTATAATGACTTAGAACAATCCAACAGTTATTACAAGTATCGCTAATGTTGAAATGAGTACACTTTCACGAGCAGTAACCGTTTTATTTACAATTGCTGTAGCGCTAAATGTATTTCTAAAATAACTGAACGCTTTCCATACATCCTGTACCGACGTTGTCCGTCTCCATCTTTTATTGTTACGTCGCTTTATTATTTCTAGTTGTTGCATTTTTTCATTATATTTATGTGTATTGGCTAGATAACCATAAAACCGTTCTGTTTTGGTTAGACTATTGTCTTGATTTATTTTCTCCAAATATTGCTCCCTATATTTTTGAGCAGTATCCTGGTCGCCTAATGCACAATAAATTTCCTCCAATATTGCATTACACTGGTTAGCTCCATAGTCAAGCCCTTCTTCGCAATATGAAATGGCTATATCAAAATCCTGTGTACATCCTTGCCCCTTTTGATACATTTCTCCTAATTGTGCAAAAGAAAATAATGAACCTAAAATAGCTGATTGCTCATAAAGTTTCAACGCTTCGGCATAATCTTGAGCAACTTCTAATCCATAATAGTAATCTATCGCAAGCAGTTCAATCCTGCAGCATTCTTTGCAAGTTTCATCCTCATACTCATTCCCAAACTCAATATTATATACCATAAATACACGTATTACTTCATCTAATGGCGCAATGAAGAACTCATTATTAACAACTTGATAGCCTTTGCGTTTTAAAACAGTCTCTATGAACATTTTAGCCTTGGTACAATTACGCACCGCCATTTGATAGACAAGAATAAAAGGGGTTGCTAAGCCTGTAACTTTTGATAATTGTGCGGTTTCCTTACTTGAATTTTTAGTAGTAATACCAATCTTAATTTGGCCTTCTATTAATTGATTCATTAATATATAGACAAATCCTATCTCATTCATTAAAAACCCTACTTTCTACTTCATAATATAATGTCCAAAATACCGACCTACAAAATGATTAGAGTTCTGATTATAAATAAACATCAATTAATTACCTGTATTTGTATAATATTCTATATCTCAGCAATAATTTCCTTTTGCTTATCACAAAAATTTATTATTATTTTAGGGATAATATCCCTCACACATTAATTTTCAGAAATATCAATTTGTTTTCATCAAGTTTCATATTTTATACCCACTCAAAACTTTAAGCCGTTCTTGGGCGTATTTAATTCGCCCTTCTACTTCACTTTTTGTTTCTATTTCATCCATATATCTTTGAAAATCATACTTCGTTGGTCGTCCGTCAGGATAGTTTGATAAACGTTTCTGCAAATACTTATGATAATACATAACAGCGTCTTGATTTTTACCCAACGCTTCGAAAGTCATGGCTTTATAGAAATTGACAATCACATAGTCTTTACCAGAACTAATCATGCTATTATTCTCATTGATAATCATCTCGTTTTCACTGGCACTAATAATTTTATTATAATCAGCACGTGCCAAATCATCTTGATGCATTTGGCTATACATACTACCTCTCTTATAATAATAAGATATATCATAGGACACTGAATGAATGGCTAAGGTATAATCCTTTATTGCCAAATCATACTGATTTTTTTTGCCATAAGCTTCGGCACGGGCGCTATAAACAGTAGCGAAAGCTTCCTTATCTGATTTTTTAGCCTCAAGAGCTTTGCTAAAATCAGCAATCGCTAAATCATATTCTTTTAGTTCAAAATAAACCTTACCTCGGTGAGAATAGTAGTCAAATGCCATATACTCGCTAATATCCTTTACTGCGTTATAATCTTTTATCGCCAAGTCATATTGCTTTTTATTTTCATAAAGAATAGCACGTTGATAATAAGCCCAGTTTAAATTAAGCTCAATTGCCTTAGTAAAATCAGCAATGCTTAAGTCAAATTTCTGCAATCGGGAATACAGCATCCCACGTGCATAATATAAGCCCTTTTTAGAAGGATCAATCTGAATTGCTTTATTGTAGTCACTCAAAGCTAAATCATATAAAGCGAGATAATAATAAACACTACCGCGCATCATATAAGCATCTACATTAGCTGGCTGGAGTTCAATTATTTCACTATAATCAACTATGGCGAATTCATAGTTTTTCATGTTAAGATACATTTTGGCACGTTTTTGATATGCATCTATATTTTTATCATCAAGACTGATTTGCTGACAAAGAGGAACCAGTTCCAAATAGCGAGCCACTTCATATTTATGTAAGAAAGAACTACGTTCTTCATTTGCTTTTGTAAAATCCGCCAAAGCTAAGTCGAATTGCTTTTGTATCAAATAAATTTTGCCTCGCTCAAAATAAATTTCGCCTCGATTAAAATATCTTTTACCATCCTCTTCTTTTATCGCAAGTGCTTGACTATAACACTCAATAGCCTTTCCATAATCTTTTTGAGCAATAGAAACAGCTGCCTCATGTAAGTATTCTTCAGCTTCGGCTGCTTGTATTTTTCCTGCGTTTAAAGTTATGAGCAGCAGAGCAATGGCAAATATAAATAGCTTTCTCATATTTTATCCTCCAAGTTCTGCATCATTTTCTTAGATATTGATATTTTTCTAAATAAGGTTTTCTTAAGAAACCTAGAGATTTTGAGGCTGATAGCCTGTAAATTCTTGAATTTAAAGTTTCTTTTAAGTAAGGTTTTTCTAAATAATATTGATTGATTTGTTTAATTAGCGTATTAGCACTGTTTTCGTCTGCTAACGCTAAAGTGTTATCTCCTTTTTCACGATAAACTTTTGCCCGCAGCGAATACGCATAAAAATACTTCAGCATTTTTTTATTTTGACTATACTCGTGGCTAACGTTACCAAAATATAATGAGGTCCCAATAGGGATATCTGTATTAAGTATATTGTTACAATCTTCCAGAGCGAAATCATATTTTTTCAACTTTAGATAAACTTTGCCTCTTTCAAGGAGAAGATCATCATTGTCCTTATTATCAAGATCAAGCGCTATTGCCTCATTATAATCAGCAAGAGCTAACTCATATTTTCCCATATCATAATATATATTGCCTCGTTCAATATAAGGCTCAATTTTACCGAACTTATAAAGAGTAGGAATAATCTTATTCATATCATCGAGAGCAGACTCATATTGTTTCGCCCCGTGATAAGCCTTCCCTCGCAGAGCATAGAGATCATCTTCGTGGAAAGAATATACTAGCTTTTTTTTCTTACCTTCAGACCTCATGTCTAAGATAGTATTAAAATCTGCTATCGCCAAATCATATTTTCCCTGTTGTAAATAAGCCATACCTCTAAAATAATAGCCATCTAAATCTTGATCTTTTTCAATCATTTTATCTGCATAAGTAATGGTTAAATCATATAAACCGTTGTAAGCATAATATTGAGCAATGTAGACATCCTCTTCTTCGTTTCGTGCAGGTTTCGCATTTAATAGTTCTAGTTCTTTTTTATAATCTGCTATTGCTAGATCATCTTGTTTTTTAGTCTCATAAACCCAAGCACGTTGACGATACAAGTTAGCATTCTTATCATCTAATACTATGGCTTTATTATATTGCTCCAAGGCTTTGTCATATTTTCCTTGAAAAAAATAAGCAGCGCCTTTAGTAGCAAACTGCATGGTCTCTCGTGCCTGAGACGAAATCGAAGTGTCGGGCGTTTGAGCAGCAGCTGTTGTCAAGACGATCTCCTGCGCTATAATTACTGTTAGCAACAACAAACTACTTAGAGTCATTAAGGCGATTTTTAAACTTTTTTTGAAAAACATCATTGTTTTTCCTCCCCAAAATAGTTACTATTGTCGTCGTCTTGTTATACATCCGCCTTTTTCTTGTTGGCTTCATCATCATTCTTGACAATCAAAACAACCTTTCGAGCTACTTTCAAATTAGTCACCTGCCTTAGATTTTAAATTTTAATATTAGCCTAGAGTTATATACTCACCTAAATCTTCTCTTTCTTAAGCACTTGACGAAAAAAGGCTAAAACTCCTCGATAATCAAGTATTTTAGCCTCTTTTTCTTATTGCTAAGCGAGCGTATTATATGCTACAAAGAATTTCTTCAAATACTTTGTCATTTGTGCAATCTTAAAATTATGGAAATATGAACAATTAAAGAATATAACTAGTAAGAATAGAATTGATGGTGTAATAAAAGATCCATATTCAAGGAGTGTTGAACCTATAATTAAAAAAACATAACTACAAATATAACTCAAAAATGTGAACTTTTTTATTTTCATTGTTATTGTTATTTCTGATCCATGAGTGTGTTTATTAATGACCCCTTTAATTTCAAGTGGAGAATTAACATCACCTTCATTATCACGATGTACATGAGATATATTGAATTCATAACCTTTGAGATCTCCCTTAAAGCATCCTGACTTAGTATCATTAAGCTGACTCCTCAATATATCAATAGCCTCGTCTGGACTCTTGCTAGAAATTATCTTCAATTTAGTTTCTGGTGTATATTCTATAAAATTCATAAAATCATAACCCTTTTTTAAAATTTGGTACGATCTCTTAGGAAGACAATGTGGACAGATTATTTTTTCCCACCTAAACTATATTAAATAATCCTTGGAGATTTTATATTCTTTTAATGCACAACACATTTATGACTTTTTGACAATATTATGTTCTATCGGGACAAAACAACCTCTCCCTCTGTCCTACATGTTTTTTATTTCCATTATTTCTTTTTTCGTCCTATTTATCCATATTCCTCTTTTTTTGAACTATATATATTTCATTCATAGGGGGACAAGGGACGGTGGGTGCGTCTGACTTTCTAAGACAAATCCACCGTTCCCACGTCTTTCTTTACCTCGTATACAGCAGTTGCTCCGTCCTTCGCAATAGTTATTGTTATTGAACATTAAAACCTTTTTAACGAGGGTTTTGAGACATGTAATGAAAAGGAAATTATTTTTTCGTACTATTTACGCGAATAACAATCATTCGTACAACTACACACAATACAAACAATATGCTTGTATATATAAGATGCTTTATACCAAACCAACCATCCTCTGATATGGAATAATGAAAGTTGGTAAACAGGAAAATTATATCCGCCAATATAAATGCTATTACAAATGTTATTATATCTATTCTTGTAAACGTGAAGATTCTTTTCAACGTTTTCGCAAAATCATTCAAAAATCCGATCATTCAATAACCTCCTGAATACTTTATTAATCTCCCCGCGTCTTCCCATAGTATATATTTCCCAATTATAAAAAAACTCCTGCCAAATTTCTTGAAAATTTGATAAAACCATTTCGATATGGATAAATAGCAGCTAAAAAAGCATTACAAGGATAGCTTATCATGTAACAGCAGAAACTGGATTGGTCTTATCAAATTCGACCAATCCAGCCTTCTTTACTTACATACTATTTCTCTTGTCAATAGTACCACTAATATTTATTATGTTTTGCTTGGCAATCTCAATATAATGGTCATAAGGGGGTGCAAATAGGAGATATGATTTATATGCTTCAATGGCCTCTAACTTTCTCCCTAATTCCTCATAAGTTTCAGCCTTATTTATATAAACCATTACATCTTTTTTATCTAACTCGATAGCTTTATCGAAATCAGATATTGCTTTGTCGTATTGTCCAGTAATCTTATATATAACTCCACGATTATTATAACTTCCTGCTAATTTTTCTAACTCAATAGCCTTAGTATAATCACTCATTGCTAAATCATTTTGATTTTTATAATAATAAACCATCCCTCGATTGTGATACGCGATTGCTAAGGTTGGCTTCTTTTTAATGACTTTGTTATAGGCATAGAGGGCATTATCAAACTCTTTTTTGCTAAGGGCGTAATTCCCCTTTGAGACCCAATGAGAAACAATAGCGCCTCGCACTATAATGAAAATAACATACGGTGCAAGTACCACCACAAGAGATATGGCGAAAACAGGGTACAACGACAATAATATTGAAAATGATATTGCAATTATTACAACATAGATTGTACTTCTCCACTTATTGATAAACACATGATCACACCCCTGCAGATATACTATTTCTATGGAATAAGAGACAAGTTTAATGTCACCTTAAAAATGATATCGTCTCTTTTCTTTCGAGGGACAAGCAATCTGTCGCCATTGTCCACCCATTTTCCATATTGCTATCTCTTCTAAACTATTTCTCTTTTTTTATTTGAATTCCAACGCAAAAAGAGCAGAAATATTAACGAGAAACTACTCCATTCAATTGCCCACGTAAAAAACCGAATTAAGCTTTTCTCAAATGGAATGTCAAAACTATCAACGATCGGATGAACCCAATAATTAATTATTGTTGAAATTAAACCTGCTACAATCATTATGATTACTTTACTACGTTCCATTTCATACACCCCTTTAATTAATGGGACACGGGGACAGGTTACTCTGTCCCTTGTCCCTTCCAGACGTGGGGACGGTAGGTGCATCTAATTTTCTAAGACAAATCCACCGTCCCCGCGTCTTTCGGTTCTGGGCTAGTACTTTTATCAATTAATATTGGATAAAACTGTTATCTACTATTTAATCTTTAGGAAAAATTAAGTTTTACATGGTGGAGGCGAGGCGCAGCCTTGCAAATCCACCCTATTTTCATTAGCACGCAGAATCAACAGAACCATCACTACGAGTCCTTAAATGGGAGGTGACCTGTCTCAACTAAAGCCAATACTTTTATATAAAAATTTTCCCAAGTACATCTCCTACACTATCCTTAATTAGAAGATTCGCTTTCGAATCAGCAAGTGTTGAATCGCGATTAATTAAAATCAATTTATTACCACGATAATAATCAATTAACCCAGCTGCAGGATAAACTACTAAAGAAGTTCCTGCAACTATAAGTACATCGGCATTTGATATAAATGATTTAGCCTGCTGTATTGTGTCCCCATCTAGCCCTTCTTCATACAAAACCACATCAGGTTTTATCTCTCCACCGCAAGAACAAGTTGGAATTCCTGAACTTTTCAAAATAAACTCTTCATCATAAAAAGCATTGCAACGTTTGCAATAATTCCTCTTTACTGAACCATGAAGCTCTAATATGGCCTTACTTCCCGCCATTTGATGAAGTCCATCAATATTTTGCGTTATCACTGCTTTCAATTTTCCCGCCTGTTCAAGCTCTGCCAACTTATAATGTGCCTTATTGGGTTCCACGTTAGTAAAAATCAACTTATCTCTGTAAAACTTAAAGAATTCAGCTGTATGCTTAACATAAAATGTATGGCTCAAGATTACTTCTGGCGGATACTGATAATGTTGGTTATATAAACCGTCAACGCTTCGAAAATCAGGTATTCCACTTTCAGTTGATACTCCCGCCCCACCAAAAAATACAATATTATTGCTGTTTGAAATAATATTTTGCAACTGTTCGATTTGATTCATTTTCATCCATCCTTCTACCTTTCCTTACATACTAGTTCTCTTGCCAAGTTACCTGTAATGGATTTCTATCCACCAGCCGTTTATAAGTATACTTAGGGTAGCCTACCATTAAGGCGCCGGTAACAGCCATATCTTCCGGCAGACCCAAAACGTCCATGAGCGGCGGATAATTGGTAGCGCATATTTCAAAAAATCCTGCCCAGCAAGACCCAAGGCCAATGGATGGAGCGTATAATTCGGCATAAGCAAGAGAAAAATGGGTATTATCCCGGCCACGCAGGAAAAAGTCTTTTGGTGTGGCAGCTACCACAAGGCAGGGTGCCCCTCTCAAAATTCCATCGTATCCATTCTTATGATAACTGTCGATGATCCCAGTAAAATATGGTGCCCAGGCAGATGCTTTTTTCACTTCTTCTTCCATCCATTGAATTACAGCAGCTACAACTTTACGTAAGGTTTCTGCACGATCAAAAACATAGTAGGAAATCCCTTGCGAATTACTGCCTGTTGGTGCTAGTCTGGCAATGTCGAGAAGCTGACGAATCTTTTCTCTTGGTACCTGAGTTTCTTTATAATTGCGAATCGACCGTCGTGAACGCAAAAAACGGGCAGCCGTATCTGCATCCAATACAGGCATTTTTTCTAACGGCAATTGATTGGCTAACGGTGCTTTTTCATTATCTAATGCACCTGTAGGACAAACTGCTACACAATGACCACAAGCAATACAATGTTCTCCTATTGCCTTTGGTCCTTGACTTTCCATACCAATCATCTTTACAGGACAAACATCACTACATATTCCGCAGCAAATGCACTTCTCTTGTTCCACTTGAAGAAAACTCATATTTCTTATCCTCCCCCGTTATTTATCTATAATTTTATAATTATTTCCATTTTTATTTTTTACAGTAATAAGCAATTTTATTATACAGGATATTACCAAAAAATAGAATTCCCTATCTTCCCTATTTCTTTCATCCTAATCTATTAAGTATGTTAGATATTACTATCCAAAATTTATAAAATATGGTATCATTTTTTCAAGAATAAACGATAATGAGGTGTACGAACATGAGCTGGAATATTAACAACCTGAGCGCTGATGAAATTGATTATACGATTGTTGGCACTGAAATGCAGTTTGTAGAAGTAGAGCTTGATCCAGGAGAAAGTGTTATTGCAGAAGCTGGGGCCATGATGTACAAAGATAGTACTGTAGATATGGATACCATTTTTGGTGATGGTTCAGTAAAAAGCAACCAAGGAGGTTTTCTTGAAAAATTAGTGGGAGCTGGCAAACGGTTGCTGACTGGAGAAAGTTTATTCATGACCGTCTTTATGAATAACGGTCATAGTAAAGCCAGAGTAGCTTTTGCCGCTCCTTTTCCAGGGAATATTATTCCTGTCTCTCTGCCTCAAGTGGGCGGTACAATTATTTGTCAAAAAGATAGTTTCCTGTGTGCTGCCAAAGGCGTTTCTGTTGGTATCTATTTTCAGCGTAAAATCATGACTGGCTTATTCGGCGGCGAAGGATTTATTATGCAGAAACTAGAAGGCGACGGTTTGGCATTTATGCATGCTGGAGGAACTATCGTAGAAGGCCAGCTTCAGCCCGGTGAAGTACTGCATGTGGATACAGGCTGCATTGTAGCCTTTGAGCCTAGTGTACAATTTGATATCCAACAAGCCGGTAATATTAAAACTGCCTTATTCGGCGGCGAAGGGTTATTTTTTGCTACTTTACAGGGCCCAGGCAAGATATGGCTACAGTCACTTCCATTCTCTCGATTAGCAGGCCGCATGCTGGCCGCTGCGCCAAGACAAGGCGGCTCCAGAGAAGAAGGAAACGTATTAGCTAAATCAGTGCTAGGCGGAACCCTGCTTGGCGGCCTAGGGGACTTTATTGGCGGCGATGGTGATGATGATTAGTAAAAGTAGATAATTAATAAGCTTAAAAGCACGTCAATACAATCGACGTGCTTTATCGATATCTTCAATTGTAATATCTACCTATTTATTTTCTGATGTATTCATATATTTTTACTCTCCCAAAAATAATTATTTAAAACCGGTCTTCCTGCCATTAACGCCTCCTGCAGGGTATAGAAGTTAAAATTTGGACCATCCTCTTCATCATCAAACACACTCTTATCAAGCACCTTCACCAGTTCCGTCAAGTCATCTTCATGCCAAGCGTCCAACTGTTGACCTGTTACCTTACCTTGAAACTGGAAAAAATAATCATCTGACAAAATGAGCTGAGCCTTAACATCCCCGCCCACATACATATCGCCATGATTATAAGAGCCGCAAAGAATTCCCTCTGCCGTTAAATTCCCTCTAACATGAAACGTCTGCCCCCCAACAGCTATATTTTGGGCGTGCAGATTCCCCAATACGATGAGAGAGGTAGCGCCGTCTGTATTCGAATTGGTAATGTTGCCCTGCACCGTAAGATTTCCCTTTATTACAACTGCAAATTCCCTTGCGTCTAGATCCATCTCGTCAAAAACCGTATTCCCCTCGTAGAGCAGCAAAACCTCCTCTTCCATATCATCATCTCCTCTGTAACTAAACAGAGGCTCTTCAGATCCATCTCTTAACTCCGCCAAATATTTTTTCATCTCCGACCAGCTTACAAAGCAGCCTTTTTCCACATCACTGCCAATTGCTACACTTGTTAACTTGGCTGCCAGATCGGAGCGGAAAATTGGCGCTGATTTCAAAATACGGCGCAGAATTTCTTTAGATTTTTTCAAAGTACCTTGAGAGCTTAATAATTCATCAGCCGCCTCCGGTATCAAGATTTCCTGCCAACTTTGATAATCCTGCCGTATATATTGTTTACTTCGACTATCTGTCATGGTAACGGCATCAATCTTACCACTAACCAATATTAGGTGATCCTGAGCAATCAGCAGCTTGGCCTGTAAATCACCTTTCACATCCATACTGCCCGTCCCAGAATGACCGATGATAACGTTGCTGGCAGCAGCCTTACCATGAATACTGATTATAGCGTGGCCAGCTATAATATTCTCAGCATACAGATCTGCCGTTACCAATAAAAAGGACGCTAAGGAGCGGGTTGAACCGTCAACCAAGGAGCCACTTATTGTAAGACTGCCTTCAACGATGATCCCAGCAATGCCTTGGTCAGAAAACAAACTAAGGAGATTCATATCCCCTTCAATGTGAGCATCTCCTTTGTAAACACGCACCATCGTATTGGAGGATTTTTCATAATCGTCAATCCTATATATGAATTCTTTCTTAAGATTATAATCACAAATTGCATCTTTCAATTGGACAGTTTGAAATATAGATCCATTGTGAATATTTTCACCGACTGCCTGAGCAACAATTTCTCCATCTTCCCACTGACCTTGCTTAAGAATGGTGCCCTCTTTGCTATAAAGCGTACCATAACCGTACATTTCGCCGTCAATGAAACTACCTTCATAATAGGAACCGTCAGCATAACGAAATATGCCTTTCCCACTATACTCACCCTCGACAAAGTCGCCGTCATATGATGAGCCGTCATCATATTTCAATATTCCTCGTCCATGATATTCATCATCAGCAAACTCACCCTCATAGGTAATGCCACAGCAATGGATTCGTTTTACTCCTCTGCCATGAAAATTACCATCCACTACATCACCTTCGTAAAAATCACCATTAACATATCGGAAGATACCTTTGCCATTCGGCTCATTATGGACAAACTGTCCCTCGTAAACATCACCGTCAGCCCATTTATATATTCCCTTACCGTTATATTTGCCTTTTAGCATTTGACCCTCAAAGGTAACACCCACTTTACCCTTTTGAATAAACTGCAACAATCCAATACCAGTAGCATAACCTTCATCATCCATTGCACCTGACCATTTCACAATCTCACCAGGCAGCGGCTCCTCATCCCACACCTTGGCGCCAGTATCAGCAACAACCCAACCTTTGGTGACAGGAGTTTCATTTGTTGAAGTAAATAGAGATGCAATCTTTTTTAAAAAACTCATTATTTATCCTCCTCATCGTCTGACGTCTCTGTCTCGAGTTCTTGTAAGTGAAAGTCCAGATATCTTTGCTCATTAGATGCACCTTGCGTTGCTGCTCCTGACGAGGATAAAAGCTGAGCGCGTAACAGTCCTCACAAGTCTTAACAACACTAGCTAAAATAACATCTGCATATGGCAATAGGATTTTTTCCTTGCTCAACAAATCTACATAGCCGGTTCCATCAGCAACAAAAGCTTCAACTAGTATATTTTCTCTTAACGTTAACCAGCCATTGCCGTTTTCAAACTCTAAAATCGTTGCACTTTGATCTTGAGTTTCTTGCAAAGGCTGTAAAAATCCTCAAATGTACTCTTTGTTATACTTATCTGATCAGTATCGGATCCATTATTAAAATTGACCAAGCACAATCCTTGTGCCGCAAGTGTATCTCCTGCATAGCTGAGCAACTTTTCTGCATCACAATTCTCAGCGTCTGGCAAATCAATAAAGGGGTCTGAGCCAGACAGAGCCAAAATAGCTGGTTGAATTTCTTCCAGACCATCTTTCCAGTCTATATCATATACTGCATCAAGCTGCATAAGCTTGCCCATCAATACGTGCCGGTATAATTGTGGTATAGGTTCATCTATATACAATTCTTCTACCAAATAAGACTCATGTGTCTTAAAGAAGGTTACAGGTTGTTGCGCACATTCTAGGATTTCTGCTGCGATGGATGCTAGGTTTGCTTTTTGTGCGGTTTGCGCACAAAGCATATTAAATGGAGCAAGTGCTGCCACGAATGCCTCAATATCCTTTTTATTTATACGCGTGGCCTTAATATGAGCATAACGTTCTTCAAAAGATTTGTTCCATCCACAGTGCTCGATAACAAACGAAAATGCTTTCTCCAACATAATAACTTCTTCTTCGTTGAGGGGCAACGAATCCAGAAAAGATCCAGAACGGAGCACTTTGCAGGCCTCAAAATCGTCATCAATAATTGAAATAAAATAAAGATACTGCGGATGCTCTGAGTATTGGAATCCTTTAGCTTTGTAATAGTCGATACAGTGGTGTTCCTGAGCTTGCCAAGAAAGGGGATCTACTCCTGAATACCCTGAGCTAAAAAAAAGTTTGAAGGTTTTCATTGTAAGTACTTCACTATCTCTAATGGCAAACTCTGATCGGTCCAGTTTGTGTAACCGTTTTTGTGCGTAATACATATTCTACCAACCTCCATCTCTAGTTAATTTTCTCGCTCACTCTGCTATCTCACCAAGCCTTGCGTTGATGACTCCTGACCATTTCACATCTTCACCTAGCTGAGGTTCGTCTTTATAGATTAACTTCTTTTATAAGACTTCTTGTTTTACTCTTTATAGATCTCTTCCTAGCAGAAGTTGGTTCAGGCTCAGAATCAATGCTGATCAGCAATTCTTTCGGTATATCTGAGTATTTTACTGGCGCCCACCCGCCCATATCTAAAGGGATATAGGCAGCATTTCGGTATGGATTGGCAGAGATTGCAGCAGTAATATCATTTTCAAGTGTTGCTCGTTCAAACCAAACCCGGGCACATTCACCGCAGCCATAAAATGGAGGTGAATCAGGCAAATCATTCACATAAGATACCCAGCCACCACAGCGCGGGATCGGGCACAAAAAAGGTATCTCTTGGATCTCAGCTTGACTTGTTCTCTCTGTATCAGTGTCAACCATCGTATTTTGCACCTCCTTGCTTTCAAATAATGTCAGGCATGTTTGAATTTTATTGCTTCGCATACTTAACTCCAATCATAATTAGTCCCACCAAAAATACCATGTTTTTGAATTCATAAGGGTGCTGGCCAGTTTACCAACGGTATAATCATATCCGCCATACTGCATAATACGATCATAGCAAAAACCCAAATGCTCCAAAGCCAGTGCTAGCGCTTCTTCTTTGCTTGCAATTGGCTGCTTTATACCAAACTCCCACGTTTCATAGGATACAACTGCGGGAATTGCAGCATATTTTTCATACCAGTATTTTAAAACGGCAACTTGTTCTGCAGGACTAGGGCAATCATTAAAACCGCCCATTGGTAACCAAGCAGCAAGCTCCCAAGGTTTATCGGTAGGGATTTTAGCTAAAATAACCTCTTTAGTAAGCCTAGTGTCATAATTCCAAAAACTCGTAAACAAATCAAGGTTTTCGCCGCCGCGAATTTTTCCCATTTCAACGTCCTGTATATATTCCTCTTTTCTCTCCTGTAAGAACTGCTTAGCATCTATACCCATAGCTTTTTTAATGATGGATTTTCGATAGTCTTTAACCTTTGCAGGTTCAAAATCCATATCACTATCCTCATCGACTTCCATAGTAATTTGTTCTAATAAGGTTTCATCAACAACAACCATTAGTGGAGTATAACCCTTTTCTTTGCCCTCGCGAAGAGCACATTCATAGGCAAATATCATATCATCATCGTCTAAAAGATTTGCAAAAACCTCACAAGGACAATCTAGATATTTCATGATGATATTACATTCTTCAGTAATTGTTATTATTTCATTGTGGTTTTTAAAACGTTCCAAATCGGTGCGCATTTGCTCTAATATATCTGAAGTTGGATAGCCCTGATGTTTTCTGAGAATAGCCATCCTTTTCAAAGACTGTATGGCCAAAACGCGCAATCTCTGTTGTATCATACCAGTAATTTTAATTTGACCAAAAGCTGTCGCAATAATCACTTGATCATTCATATAAACTTGGCTGTCATTTTCAAGTTCAGCAAATTTATCCCCTTGCACTATTTTAAGAAGATATTTCTCATCAATGTTGTCAGGTGGAAAATAACTCATGCCCCAACTCTTTTCGATGAGCATTTTGGGGGAAATCGTAATATCTACATTACCATTTTTCTTGATGTGCTCCTGCAAATCGGATAGAGTATCATGCCCATTATCACTCCCAAAAGGAGCTTCATCTTTTCCGCAGTCATAATAAAAGTCAGCAGTAAAGTGCTCTACAAAATGCGGATGGGAGGTTTTGGGGTGAAGATTAATTTCTTTATCATCAAAATAATTATGTTTAATAAAATCAAACTCCAAATAGGGTGTATAACCTTTCTTCACTTTCTGCTCAATCAGCTTTAACCCTTGCTTTTCGCATTCTTCCGGACTATCAAATTCTTTTATCTCGTATTTACCATTTGTGCCAATTTTGCCGTAATTCACTACAAGGTCATTACCACTGTAATCAATCCACCAGAATTTGCTGGATTTTTCATCCGAATATCTAAATGCACGTTTCATATATACCACCCTTTCTGATTGTTAACTGAGCCTACGATAGCGAGTTCCTCTTTGTATCTGGCTTATTAGCTATTCCTTTGGAAAATAAAAATTACGAGAGCATATCCTGGGTATTTATTACATCTTCTATGGATTTGAAATCCCTTTCAAGAAGGTACAAATAAATGCCATACCTGTGGGAAGTATAAGGTTTTATCCGTTTTACACCTCAGCAGCAACTGGATAACCAATTTCTTTAATGTCATCCTGCAATTCTGGTAATGTTATATCTGGATTAAGAGAACAAACCATTTCTGCCTTAAGGGGCAAAAATGAAAAGATTTGTCTAATTGTCTCAATAGGAACATTTCTTTCATAGTACTCTTCTGCCCAAGTTTTATAATACTCTGGTCCGCCTACTACTATATTGAGCAACTCCAACTCAGATGCCGCTGCATCTAATGTACTCCAATCTATCTGCCCTCCGCACCATGATGACGCAGATGTCAGCCTCCAGATACCAAAGGTCGTCTGTTGCACTTCAAATGCAGGTTCTGACAAAAACGGTGTCAGTAACTCTGGCATTCCTGCAAAAATTCCTGGATATGGTTTGCCTGTTTTTTCTATGAAACTGCCAAGTGGAGAATAACGCTCAAAACCTTTAATCACCACACCAGCATCAGAGAACAATATGAAATAATTATCCCCTGTGCCGTCTCGCATCGATGCCATCATCTCTTTTTCACTCCAAAGGGCATTAAAAGAATAATAGCGATACTGCCATTCAGGCATAATAATAGCATCCAGCATTGCCAGTGACTGTAACAAACGCCGCAGACTTTCGATCTCTGGAAGTCTCTCGAGGGTCTTCATTGTAACAATAGCACCATTACTCATATATAACCTCCAATATCGAGTTGGATTAAAACTCACCCAGCAGCCTATCTTTCGCTGCCATAGTTAGGACATTCTGATAATTAATTCATCTGCGCACTACACTCTTGAAAGATCTTTATTGTCCCAAACTATCAAACCATTTGTTGTGGTAGTCTGCTTGTTCTTCAACGGTTCCGACTTGTTCAGGAAGCGCTTCATCAAAAATACCAACCAAATCTTCAAGACGGCCCGTTTTTCCCATTGCAAGTAGATACACCTTCCTGGCTCCACTGATTGATTACATACTTCTATCCGGCAATGTCCGCATTCGTAGGACCCTTTTCCAAATCGCCACTTACCAAAATAGAATGCCCCCAGAACAGATCACCATCATTATGCCAAAATTCAAAACGGCCATCAGCATACAACGTGATCGATTCTAATTTCATCTTTCTCTCGAAATCCCTTGGTTTCAGTTCCTCTTCATCTTCATCAAGCCACGACTCATTCTTTAAAGAAAGCAACTCTTTGATCGCAAAATCAGTAATTTTCCTGCTCCACAAAGTCTGGGATTTCCAAAGGGACTTCGCTATATTGACAAGCCCATCCCGGTTTTCACAATCATCCATTGATAGAGACAGGCGAATGGGTTTTGACCGCCAATTAACTTCTGCTTCGAACCAATTCACTGCGCGATCCAAAGTAAATTCACCGAAATAATCATCTGTAAAAACGACTGGTTTCTGAAGTTCGTCAGCATATTTTTTAAGTTCCTCGTCTTGAGCATTTACAGCGATAATTTCAATGAGTAACCCCTGAGAAGTTCCAGACACATTTTCCTCTGCTATCCTAGTTTTTAGTTCAACAATATCATAGGGCTTAATACATGATCTCAATTCATCCTTTTCTGCATCCACTACTTGCTTTCGAATCGTGATTTCCTGTTTATTTATACTACATCCCCTTCTTCTCCAGGCATAAAGCGTAAATGTCACAGTCCATAAGTCTTCCCCCTGAGATCTTGAAGCTCCCACGCCATTCGGACCGACAACTCCTAGAATAACCTCCTGTTCGCTGCCATTTAGTTGTATCATAAGCTTCTCTATACGTTTTTCAGCTATTGCAAAGATATCTTCGGTACAATTATCCACTATTGTATGCCTCCTTGCAAAATTATAAGATGCCATCATCTCTTTTTCATCCCAATGGGCATTAAATTACACCATTCATCATTAGTCGTTCCCCTTTCCTGCAGCGTAATCTGTTAGTCTGGCTTATCCCAATTCAGATACAAATGCTCCAATTCATTAAAAATTAAGTCCCTAACCGCTTCATCTTGGGCTGCAATAGAAAATGTCCAGTTATCCATATGAAGGGTTACAGGTGATCCGTGTATTTCTAAATCCGCTATATACTCGTCGATAATACTAATAACTGACGGCTTATCCACCGAGAATACATCGCAGAGATGATGAAGAACAATCAGAAACTCGTATTCATCATAGGGATCAATCTCAACACATGGCCACTTATTGCCTGCCCATTCTGACTTAATAATAATACCTCCTTCGTATAAATCTAGAAAGTAAGCAGCGCCAGCCGTCGGTCACACTTATGCATGGAAGAAAGTTTATACTTTCTCATAGCAAAATAAAGACCATCTTTTTTGCAAAGATGGTCGGTTACACTACTAGCTCCAGTCAGCCCAAGTGTCCAGATACAGGCCGGCTTTCATCGCATCCAATTTGTTTATAAAATCCAACATATTCTATGGCGTTAATTTTCCTGCGCGGGAAACACCTCTTTTACAGCTTTATCGATTAGCAAATCAATATCTTTCTCTATAGGGTAGTCACGTTGAAGATGAGCAGTTTTGTCCTTATACCCTGACAGGATTTCGGGACGCACTTTATTCATTAGCCGCAACATCTGGGCATATAGCATCCGTGCGGTACAATTACTTGGCTCATTGACGCACAGTCGCAAACTTCCATCCAGCATTTCACGCTCGCCATGTATTCCCCCACCCTCAAGGAAATCAAAGCCTTGACAGGCAACGCATAACAGTTGTTCCAGCCGCAAAAGGTAATCTGCTGCATAATATCCGGCTGGCCGCTGATACCAAGCTGGTGTTGAAACATGATGAATTTCGGCATGCTCTACCAACATTTTACTAACCTTTCTGATTAACGCCTCAATTGACGTACCCAAGTTTTCAATATCAGCATCGACCGATATTTCTGCCAACCGCTTTGCATCCGCACGGCGCAAGAGGTGAAGATTAATCCGCCAAGCAGGCAATGTGGCATCAATTGTGAGGCCAATAACATAATCCGGCGTATTATCGCCATTGCCTGCAATCTCACAAATTGCGGCATCCTCGTAAGGATGCCCGAACAGCGCGAATCCCTGGCCTTGAGCCCATGGCATCAAAGCGATACCAACAGCATCTGTGGTGAAATGAACTAATTCCGCAATCATCAAAGGAATAGACCGGCTTAGCCGTCCTGTAGAATCACTAAGCTGGAGCGCAGGCTTTTCAAAAGTATTTCCCATCAAAGCAGTACTGCCCAAAACAGCTATTCGTATTGCTCCGCTGCGTTTGGCAGGAAGTAATGCCGAGAAAGGAGAACCGGCACGCATCCAAAGGGAGCTCTCTATTGAAAATAGCGAAAGTGACGGCTCCTTTACCGTTTCCTCTGCTCGTATTGCTGTTTCTGCTTTAGCCAGTTCAGTATCCCAGAAACTAAGAGTCTGCTTCCAGTCAGACCGTTGCTGACCATATAACTGATTCACTATAAGCCGAGCTTCTTGAAGCCGCCCGAGTTCAAGGTTTGCTTTGATAAGGTTGTTTCCTACTTCTAAACCATGATACACAGGATCAAAATAAGGACCAGCAAGATGAATGATTTCATTAAGGCAACCGCTATTTCCAAGGTCGCCGCTCATCTGCATTAATAAATCTGTCGGAATTGGTTGTTCAACAACCGCCAATGCTTCCTGATATAAGGCCTTAGCTTGAATAAGATCATTTTGCTGAAGAGCCTCACGAGCCAGCCAAAGCCGTGCCCTCCAGCTTCGCGGCAGAGCAGCGACTCGCCTAAAGCCGTCAAGTTCTGCCTGTTTTCCTTGGCGTTCTCGCTGAATTGCTGCATACCAGCCAAGTCCATTGTCCTGATTAGGATCTAATTCTAAAGCATGCCATAGTATTGCTTCAGCATGGACGTCATCGCCACGGCGACTGTATACCTTGGCTAGATTCGTCAGCACAAAGCCTTCTTCGCCATACTGCGCAATATGTTCATCCAAAATACGTTGGGCATCATCAAGCCGGTTAACCTCCATGTAGACTATGCTGAGAATTGTAGCTCCCCGCGCAGGAATTAGATCAATCCGTTTGAGATGCTCAGCATAGCAGATAATATCAGCAGCAAAACCGTCCTCTAATGCTCCTACCAGCATGCCATAGAGATCATCCGGACTGTTGCGATGTTTTTCAAGATTTCCAAGCAACACATTATCACGCCATTGCTGTTTTGTAATAAACATTTCTCGGCCATACTCATCAAGTACCTTAATCATGTTAGGATCGTTAGCATGGTCAGCTTCAACAGAATAATCGGATATGCTAGTCGATGTTGAATCCGCCGACTTTTTTTTAAAAAGATTACTAAAAAGGCCCAATCAATACACATCCTTTTTTATAAGATATAAATCTGACTGCTTATTTCGAAGTATGCCTCACGTAAAATAGCTTTTATCTCATCAGGTAGCAGTCCTTTTATATCTTTAGTAGTTCACCTTAAACTTTTGCTTTTCATATCATTTACTCCAATTTAGTAAAATTCCAATGAGCCAAATGCTTTATATCTGCTGCTTTACTAAACGGAATCCTCTCGGGTTTGGATTGATTATGAAATGGAGCAGGTATTGCTGTTGCAATTTTCTTAACTCCTGATGTTTTTTCTAATCCACTATACCAACATTGGTAGCGTTGTCCATCACTACGATCACGATATCCTCTGCCTCTTAGTTGTTCAGTAGTCGGCATAGCAGGCAAAAGAATATCAAGATACTCTATCCGCCCGCGAGTAATTCCACGTGAATCAGTTTGCACTTCATGACAGTACACGGCTCCCCAAAGATCTTCTCGATAACGTACTGCATATACATCACCAGCGGCAGCAGGTCCTACAATTGATTTATTCTTTGTTCTGTTACTGTTAGATTTACGTTTAGCCGTCTTAGGTAAAGTTGACTGCAGTGGTTCTGCCTCAGGACGTACGAGATGGCCGAAAAGTTTTTTCACTAACTCCTCATTTATCCCATGACCGCCAGTCCACCAAGTTAATGGTGCCGGCACTTCAACCCGCGTATTGGGTCGTTGATCACGATGCACAGCAGTAGTAAATTGGGTCAATACCCCTGGATACTCTGGCGTTTCTAGCACACCAACAAAAGCAAGTGCCTCGATCAGAGTTTCAGATCGATACACCTTATTATTACTGAGTAATTTTTCATTCTTGATCACTGAGCGTGCTTTACTATAACGAGCTGTACTTGGTAATTCCCGCAAAAGATCAAGAATACGATAAAATACCCATATATCACGCGCCATTGGTTGCGGCCAATTGCCTAATAAAGCATTATTTTCAATCTGTTGCAGCGCTAAAATTCCCTCAATAGGATGATTTGTCCCCCAGCTTGCTCCTTGAGTATGCCGAAAATACGCTAATTGTGTACGATCAACAGCACTTTGGTTATAAAAACAAACTTTACAAGAGCCGCCTCCCATCCAGTCACCTGAATGCTCTGGAATGGTCAATCCTAACGCAACGGCAGGCAATACGGTCTGCCAAGAAAGATCAAAAGATGTCATGGATGCAACAAAAGCATCAGCAGCTTTACGTAAATCAATGGAAGCAGCCATGTTACGAAGTACTGTTATCGCCTCATCATGCGACATAGTGATAAATTGATTGGGTTGCAAGTCTGCCATAGACAGCTGCTGGCGTTCTTCTTCCGTGAATGTGCGAGGAATATGATGGCAATAGTTGCCTTCTGTATCAAGATAGCCATTTTCATTGACATATACACGTTCTAAAAGTTTGAATACATCTATTTCTACCACCCCCAAATAAAGTTGTAAAATTGATAAAATCATGCCCCTGATGCTGTTCCGCCCAATCTAATAGACTTGCCATTAATTGTCTCAAAAATATCATATTTTGTTTTATTAGTGATAATAATAAACTCCATAGCAACTTCTTTGAAATATCATACAACCTTTTAACCTCGTACGGTAAGAAGTCTCCCACTTCTAAAGTGGGGGATGAATTGCCGCCCCTCGTTGTTCCTGTATCTCACATCTAGCCATGATATAGTCTGTCATACAGTCTTACATGGCGGTGAATACTATGGAATTAGACAATAATAATCATTCAGTATTCTTGATGTATTATCATCTTGTTTTTGTTGTAAAATATCGGAGAAAAGTAATAAATAATCTTATATCAATTAGACTAAAAGAAATATTTGAGTACATAGCACCGAATTACAATATAACATTGCAGGAATGGAATCACGATAAAGACCATGTTCATATTTTGTTCAAAGCTCATCCCAACAGTGAATTATCAAAATTCATCAATTCCTACAAAAGTGCATCATCGCGGCTAATTAAGAAAGAATATCCAGTAATCAAAAAATCCCTATGGAAAGAATATTTTTGGTCAAGAAGTTTTTGCCTGCTTACTACTGGTGGTGCTCCTATTGAGGTTGTAAAACGCTATATCGAAAGTCAAGGTGAAAAATATGGTTAAAGCATTCAAGTATCGTATATATCCCAACGCAGAACAACGTCAATATTTTTCCAAAACATTCGGCTGTACTCGCTTCATCTATAATCGAATGCTCCACGATAAGATTGAGCATTACAATTTGACCGAAGAAACCTTAAAAAACACACCAGCCCAATATAAAGAAGAGTTTCCTTGGCTCAAAGAAGTAGACAGTCTAGCACTCGCTAATGCCCAAATAAATTTAGAAAAAGCATACAAAAATTTCTTTCGAGATAAGAGTGTTGGTTTCCCTAAATTCAAGAGTAAGAAAAATAACCACCGTAGCTACAGCACCAACAATCAAAAAGGCACTGTAAATATTGAAAATGGTTGTATCAAACTACCTAAACTAAAATCAATGGTCAGAATTAAGCAACACAGGCAATTTGAGGGATTGATAAAATCATGTACCATCTCACAAACACCAAGCGGTAAGTACTTTGTGTCATTGCTGGTTGAGTGTGATATTGAGCAACTACTACAATCGGAAGCAAAAATAGGTATTGATGTTGGTCTAAAAACTTTTGCTGTGATGTCAAATGGTAAAGAAATAGCCAATCCCAAATATATTAGAAGATCAGAGAAGCGACTTGCTAAATTGCAAAAAGATTTATCAAGAAAAGCCAACGGCAGTAATAATCGTGCCAAAGCAAGATTGAAAGTAGCCAGACTACATGAAAAAATCAGTAATCAGAGATTTGATTTTTTGCAAAAAGTTTCTTCTGAAATAATCAACGATAACCAAGTGATTGTTTTGGAATACTTGAAGGTGAAGAACATGGTTAAAAACCATAAACTAGCCAAAGCCATATCCGAAGTATCATGGGGCATGTTTAGAACAATGATTGAGTATAAAGCAGAATGGTATGGTAGAGAAGTTGTGATTGCCCCATCCAATTATGCTAGTAGTCAACTTTGTTCCGAGTGTGGTAATAAATCTAGTCAAACTAAAGATTTATCTTGCAGGACTTATATCTGTTTAGAATGTGGCTTAGAGATTGATCGGGACTATAATGCAAGCCTGAATCTGGTAAAGTTAGCTGTGTAATATAAGATATATAGCTAATCGGGATGGGACACATCCTTAGAGCTTGGTAATAATACTGGCGTTAGTTGGTAGTTCCCAAGAAGCCCCCACCTCTTAGGTGGTGGGAGTATGTCACCTGGGCAATAAAAGTCATGGGCTCACCACCGGTAGTACTTGGCCAATCAAAATTTGGGGGCACGTCCGGATATCCGCCTACTCTAGATACGCCTTGCACTGTATAATCATCATTTGCCGTAAGGCTTAAGTAAATACTATTTTTTATATTGTTATAAACATAGTCCTTAATATCTGTCATTTCATAATCTTCTAATAATTTATCAATTTCTTTTATAAAATCTTTCAAATTAGCTCATCCCTTCAATTGTACTACCGTTTCTTAGAGTCGTAGGGCTCAAGCAGATGCAATTTTCAGCTATGCTATTTTCTTCTTTATTCATATAACCGAGATGCCATAACGCTTTAGTGTTTTTACAAAATCTTGCCGGATCTCTAATGGAACGCGAAACTCTAATACAGGCATCTGTCCCTCTTTATTGCAGGTAATAGCAACGATCTTGTCATTTATTTTTACGCCGCAAGTACTGCAATAAATCATGTCTACACTATTAAAACACTCTATCTGGGCTATCTTTTGCACAAATGTTTCGTATTGCAACGTGGTAAAACTTTGTTTTCTACCAATAATCCCTTTGACAATTTTTCTTTGTGCGCTTAAATGCTCATCACTGGCCTTATGTATGTTTTGTAGATGGTATAAATGCAGTTCTTTGGCATCTGCCAACTCTCTGTCATATTTCCCGCTTGGCATTTGCGGTATAAAAACATCAGCCGCTAATAATTCCTGTAATGTCGCTGCAATATCCGGGCTTTTCACAATAATTTTTTCATAAGTATATAGATCCATTGCATAGGTACAACCATTCACAAAACCACCAGCACAATCAAGTCCGCCGTCAATCCCAATTTCCGGAAATCGCTCTGCCAAGTTACTTACCAGATATGCCGCATATTCATAAATAAAGGTTGGTCCGCAAATGAGGCCCATGCTAAAATGTGGCTGCTGCATCAAATGAATCAGCGTCTTTTGGTTAAACACCAATCCATCTGGTTGGTATGTTTCTGCCGCTGCATCCGCTTTATTAAGAGAATTGACCCAAAGTTCAACCTGTAAATTGGGGCGATAAAAGGGGCTAACAGCTGGCCGTTTGTAATTATGATTTTTCCCCTCTGCCCCGGGACGTGTTGCCGAAAGCTTATACAAGTCCTTGCGTACTTGCGGAAAGAGCTGATCCGGATGAATACAGCTGGCGCTTACAAAAATTTTCTCCGTCTCCGCATGAACGGCAAGTTCATACAGCTTATCAAGTTCGTCCCACTTAAAGACCTGCTTGGTAAATTTATTGATAGTTACCGACAACTCGGCATTGCGGTCAATAATTTTAAGCGTTAAAAAATAGCGCAGTACTTCTGCGATAAGTTCCCGCTCTGGAACAACAACATTATAATCCGTCGAGGAACCATCCACCTCATACCCCTGCCAATATACAAACATGCTTAACTCCCCCTTTGTTGATACGCTGGACATCCCTTCTCACCGGAGAGGCTATTGCCCTGCACCTTTTCACAAATGGCTCTACAGCCTCGGCAGTGATATAGCCACTGGCAGCTTTGACATTCACCAGCCAATACCTCTTCTGCTTTGCGTAGCTGAGATAAATCCGGCGAATGCTGCCAGTAAGCCGCCATATCATCCTGCTCACTAATACTGCTTATATGACTGCAAGGCTTAAAGCGGCCATACGCGTCAATGACCATAAAATCGAGTAGCCGGGGCATCACTGCCCCAAGCCCTCACAGAACCGGACGTGCCCAATTAAGGCATCCGGCTCTTCACAATATCATTCACATAACATAGCTTTTTCCTGCACCTAACTCAAAGATGTTTACACAGGTGTACGCTCTAGGAAGGGGATATTTCTTTAGGAACAGATTGAACCTGCTCCAGTCAAAGCTTTTCCGTTGGCTTCTTCGGTTGAGCCATTTAAAAATAAGACGTTTTGTTTCGTCAATAAAATCACTTACAGCGTTTCGATTGTTGGTAACGCCATAGTATCTACAGTACCCATAAAGTTTTATTTTCATCATTTTCATAAGTTCTTTTGTTGGCGAATGTCTATTCTTCTTTAACCATTCTTTGACTTTTAGCAGGCTAGCTTTGTATTTCTTTTTGCTCGTTTTCCGCTTAATCAGAGTTTGTCCATTGTCAGTTTTATCTGCATAATGGGTGAACCCTAAAAAATCAAAGCTCCCTGTATCGCTATCATCGTCGTTATCCCTGTTCTTACCTAGATTGATAATTTTAGTTTTCTCGTCTGCAATTTCAAGATTGAATTCTTTTAGACGCATTACTAGTTGTTGGTAAAATTCTTTTGCTTCATTTTCATATTGAAAGCAAAAGACGGTATCATCCGCATATCTTACCATGTACGATGCACCTTTACATTGTCTGCGTATTCGCTTTTCAAACCATAAATCCAATACATAATGCAGATAGATGTTAGCGAGTATTGGCGACCCTGGTCCACCCTGCGGAACGCCCTCAGGTGTCGCATAGCTGATACCAGCTTCCATTATTCCTGCCTTCAAGAATCTACTAATTAGTCTCTGGATATTAGGATCAGCTATCCGATGCTTTATAAATTTCATCATCCATTCATGATCTACATGATCAAAGAAACCCCTTATATCCGCATCTACTATGTAGTTAATCTCCGATTTGTTCACGATTACGTTGAGTACTTTTAGTGCATCATGACAACTTCTGTGTGGTCTAAAACCAAATGAGCATTCAAGAAAATCCTGTTCATATATGGCATTCAAAATTTTGGCTAACGCAATTTGTACTAGCTTATCTTCATAGGCTGGTAATCCTAGCGGCCTTTTCTTGTCTGTACCTGGTTTGGGGATATACACCCTTTTTACAGACTGTGGTTTGTAGGCTTGTCTCTTCATCCTAGCTATCAAATCTTTTATGTTTTCTTCTAGGTTAGCTTCGTATTCGGCTTTGTTTATTCCGTCGATGCCTACAGCCTTATTCTTATCCATTTGTTTATGACAGGCTTTTATCATTTCTGCGTTGATTAGGTGAGCAAGTGAAGTAAATTGTTCCTTCGGATTTGCTCTAGCTATTTCTGCTATCCTTGCGAGTTTTGTTTCCATATTATTTCTACCTCCGAGTGTAGTATATGTGTCCCTTTTTAAGGTCTATATTGTGTTACCGCCTTCCCTCTGTAGGCATTACCCTACTTCATCAGTACTATGCAGTAATCTGACTCCCTGTCGTATTCGGCTTCCTAACTTTCTTATCGCTTGTTAGCCTTACTTTCTCTGCGTAAAGAACGAACAGGGTCTCCCAAGTTGATGCATCATAACTATGTATAGCATGCCATGGTCTATGACCCCGAAGAGGCTGGTATATTCTCGCTTAGCGAATATATCAGTGTTGCTTTCTGCTCGGCACAGTGCATCAGCCCTCTTGATTGGGATTTCGAGGCTCAATCCCTTCAACTTGCGCTTACGGCCTACTATCTTGCTGTCTACGCTTAACCGCATGGGTTACCCCATACCGTCCAAGACTCGCTATGAATGGTTTGCTAAACCTTGTTCAGCGGGGTTCCCACCCGCTATATGATGTACCCTTAGCTTGGCGCACGTACCGTCCCCGCTGTTCTCTTCAAAGAAAGCCTATCCTTGGGATAAAGCATGTATTGAAGCTTTTCATGCTTTAATAAAGAGCGAATGGCTAAACAGATACAAGATTTTTATAGGCATGCATACCGATTAATTTTTGAATATATCGGGACTTTTTATAACACAAGAAGAATACATGGTCATTGTGGATATCTTTCGCCAGGTCAATATGAAAAAGAGCATAAGGAAGTACAGCTTGCAGGCTAAGAGAAATACATATATTTACAGAATATTTATTGGGTTAAATTCCACATTTAAGTTGTACTTTTTCTTGACATAGTACCAAACCATAATTAGCATCGTCACAAACATTCCTAGAAAAGCGCATGTGCTAAAAATAAATCTATCTTTCATAAAGCACCTCACAAGTAATACTCATGTCTCCATTCTTCAGTCAACCTGTTAGTGTATTCGAACTTTTTCCAGTGATTGATTGAACGGTCTTGTAGAAGACGAAAAGCGGATTCAGAAGAAGCTAAATAGTATATTTCTGTCACCTTTAGATAGCATTTTATCCATTCTGTTTTTTAATTTTCTATTCTATCACTTAAATAATCTAAATTGAGAAAAAGAATAGTTATCGCAACTATGCTAAACGCGTATACAATTTGTATAAAAAGATCTGTAATGATATAAATTCCATCAGGCAAAAACCTTGAAATATATCCTATTCCAAAGTTTAATCCCATATTGATTAATGTTAGGACTATTGTTATCCATAATGTTCTCCACCAACGCCATTTGACTAGTGACTTACTATAATTAAGAGCAGTTTTTCCACCTACATGATGTAACGTAACGACATTTATAATGAAAATATAGCATAAGCCATAATATATACCCCAGATTCCTGGTATTGCAAAGAACAACATAGGTGCAATCTCTTTGAAAAAATACTGGCTAAGGACGACTCCTGGTATTATAAGCAAAAATAGGGGCCAAGATATAATTAATACAGCTAATATACTTGTTCCTAAAGCACTTCCCCATCTAAGAAAAGCTTTCCTTAAAGCTGCTCCCCAACCTATTTTCACGCTATCATTGTTAACGGCATTCTCTACAAGTACGATAATACCCATCACCGCAATCATACCAACAAACCCTTTGATAAATTCTTCTAGTATTTTTATAACCTTTGCTGCATCTTCCAAGCTATTGGCAATTAATACATAAGTAATGATGTTGATGGGAACATGTATCAATAAAATAATCATTGCAATGTCCTTAATTTTTTGCCAATACACGGACCACCCTTTTACTATCACATCACTTAAACTAAATTCACTTTCAATTATCTCTTTCAACTATTAATTCACATCCTTCCATGAGACTCATATGCTAAACAAGCCCGTCCAGCACTACAACTCCGACTAACTGTTAATTTTTAATAGGTTTAAACTATATATAATAATATCTATATTTGACATTTAATAGAAAAATCCCCGCCAAATCTTTGTAGAAATTTGGCAGGGATTTTTCGCTATTATAAATGATACGGTTCTCCGTAACAGGTCAAACTGTGCAAAATTTTGATTATCTTTCCGCCCTCATTGCTCTCAAAATTTTGCAACTATATGCTAGAACTACTGTGAAATTCATAGAAATAATAGCACTATTTTTTAGAAATTTAATAGACTGGATTTATCAGTATGTTAGAAATGAGGTAATTTTATGGATAAACTCACTACTGCCTAAAAATCAGTTGAATTAAAGATGATATAATTGTACAATATATAGTACAAAGGAGGTTTTGATGATGTTGGCAGTAAATTATTCCAATGCGAGAGAGAACTTTAAAACGTATTGCGATAAAGCGAATGACGATTTTGAAACAATTATTATCACTCGCAAACAAGGTGGCAATGTTGTTATGATTTCGGAGTCTGAATACAACAATATGCTCGAAAATATTTATGTCCGTAGCAATAAAAAGACCTATAATAGGCTTATTGAATCAATTGAGCAGATGAAGTCCAATAAAATACGATCAAAGGACCTCATTGAATGATTAAGCTATTTACTGATATTGCATGGGAAGATTATTTGTATTGGCAAACTACGGACAAAAAGATTATCAGAAAAATCAATGAACTTATCAAGGATATCGACAGAAATGGGAATGATGGAATAGGAAAACCAGAGCCATTGAAACATGAGTTAGAAGGCTTATGGAGTAGACGTATTTCACCAGAGCATAGACTGATTTATAAAATTGCTGATGAAAAAATTTATATTTTACAATGCAGAGGGCATTACGACTAAGTCTTAACGATTGTTAGGGCTTTTTTTACCCCCATAATTCTAAGGCACCTAACCAAACTAGACAAGCAACTGCTAAACTAGCATAAGTCACCGCCATTACCCAATAACGGTTTATTAAAGCTTATTGCCAATATAGCCCTTCTCGGATAATATCCCTATATAATTCTATTTATCTCCAAACTATTTTAGCTTCTTTTCTTGGCACTGTTCTCTGATACTTAATGCTAGGGTAGCCTACGACTAAACATGCAACTGCTTCTTGATCCTGATTAAGCTTCAAATATTCTTTCATTTCTTTAGAATGTGCCACTGCTCTTGTCAAGAATCCGCTATATAACATTCCTAATCCCTGCGCATACACCATTGTTTCCATATGCGCTGCTGCAATACATGCATTTTGCAGCAGGACACCGGGGACAGGTTACTTTGTCCCAACGAAATTATTTATCAATGGGACAAAACAACCTGTCCCCACGTCCCATATGAAGACACATCCACTGGCCCCTGATCAATCTACTTTCTCTTTCTACGCCTACTAAAACTAGCAACAAGCAGTAACTTAGTAATTTCACTGCTAGGAATTGCTAAATTCAAATTCTGTCCTTTGGTATAACCGCCAGTTGTTATACCAACTAATGATCCATACCTGTCTAGTAATGCACCACCCGAACTACCGGGTGAAATAGGGGCAGTGATTTGAATAAAATTTTGGTCATCAAAACTTCGGAAACCAGCAATTATACCGTCGGAAATAGTATTCATAAGCCCTAGGGGACTACCAATGGCTACAATTTGCTGTCCTCGTTTTAAACTATCGCTATTTTTGATAGGTATTGGCAGTGTTTTGTGATCTATTTTTAATATAGCCAAGTCTTTTTGTCCTTTTTTAGATACCACTGTACTTGTGATATATTCTGTTTTATCATTTTCAAATAGAATTCCAAAAAAGCTTCCATCCTCAATTACATGATAATTAGTCACAATGGTTCCATTTTCATCAATGACTACACCAGAACCACTGCCACAATGCACGTGGTCGTCATCGTAAACGTTAATCATTACGATCGAATCAGATAACTTCGCCAATTCTTCATAACTTTTTTGCACTTGCTCGGTCTCTGTTACAGGGGGCGGATTAAGGGAAACGGCTTGCGATCTATGTTGTGTGAGGACTACATTCCTTATGTCCTTATTCTCTTTGGGCTTTGGGAAATCAGCGATTTCAATTTTTCTATCATGTTCGATCAATTTCACATAAGTATTGCCAGGGTCTATCCTACTAAACTCTGTATCATTAGCAGAGTTTATATATATAACATCACAGCCTAGCATTGATAAGAATATAAAAAAATAAGCTTCATTCCGCCTTATTGCTCCCCAAACAATGAACTTAGGTATAGAATTACTCTTGATTTCTTCAGGAAATAAACAGTGCAAATAAGTGTTTACCCACAAAATTAATGACAATCCATAATTTTTCCTTATTGACTGATTGGTGTTTTTTTCAATATCATCGAATAACTCTAGCATTTTTAGTAAATTCCGTTTGATTGTCCAATTGACAGTGGTATTACTGATCTTAGTATCCCATGGAATATGATACAATTCCATATTACTTTTTTCGCTAGTATTTTCCCATCTTTTAAATTGATCCCAAATCGCCACTGCCCTTTCAATTTCTTCATTGGAATAAGTTTTAGTCAGGCCTTTTTTTATTATAAGATACTGATTAGAAGATGTTTTCAAATGACTCTCTAATTCTCTTAATTGTTCCAAGTAATTTGTTTCATTACCAAGTATTCCAATATATCGGTAGCAATAAATTGGGATAATGTGGCCTTTATCCAGCTTTTCAATTCGCTCATTTCGTGATTTTAATATATCTCGTAAAGGATTCTGACTGTCTAGACAGAATGTATTTTTTGCTTTTTCAGTAATGATCAAAAATATCACCTCCCGTTACAGAGTCAAACAGTATAAAACTTTCTTGATTCGAAGTAAGAACGGCTAAGAGTTTTCTTGTCGTTCATTCTAGCTTTTCAATCGTTTTATTTTTTCCTCATTATAGTACTTATATTTGCCATACAATACATGAATTCCTGCCATTTTTCAATATTTTACAAGTACGAAGACGACATCATCTATTGAATTCCAGTCAGAATTATCAATAGATGATGTCGGCAATCGATGCTATTGTTCAACATGATTCATGGTAGATATCTCTTTTATACATCCATCGAACTTTCCCTTGTAAAACTCATTGAGCAAAAAAAATCCTGCCTATCCAAAAGGATTCGACAGGATTTTTATCATTTTTCCGCTGTTATAGGTGATACGGCTCTGCGTATCATCCACAACGGTGCAGAAAAACGCCCTCCTTATCTTTGTTATTTGATCGAATTACACTAGTACCAATACTTTTTTAGAGGCATTACAGAGATGATACTTAATTATCACTTTCTATTTAACTATTTCCCCTTTAATTGTCAAAAACAGTTGTTAAAAAGTACCGTCCCCTGTCCTTGTCCTTGTCCTTGTCCTTGTCCTTGTCCTTGTCCTTGTCCTTGTCAATCATTATAGTTGCTAAAATCAAATAAAGGATTTTTAATTATTTTGTCTAATTTGGAAATTATGTCTTTGTATTGTTGTTTATTAAACACAAAATCACAGTTTCATCGTAATTTGGTAAAACAACTGCAACGATCATTATGGAGTGATTGACAGAAATAATAGGAGCAATATAATTGTTTAACGATATTAGCGAAAGACAATTTAGTCTAAGTGATATTATGGTAAAGGGATGGTCAGTTTATTGCCAACAATTTAAAAACCTCGCAATATTGATACTGATTACATCTTTGCCAATTTATATCATCATCAGTATTTTGCCTAATGATACTTCGGAGTTTAATTTTATAGGAATTGCAATGCTAATAGCAGGGGAATTTTTGTCTGCCATCGGGTATGTAGGAGTTATTTTTCTTGCAGAGAGTGCGGTTAAAAACAACAATACTGAGATTGGATGGCGCTCAGCTATTAACAAAGCTTTAACGCGATTTGGAAGTTTGGCAATAACATCCCTATTAGCAGGATTAATCGTAATAGGACTTTCTTTACTTCTTGTAATACCAGGGGTAATATGGTTTGTATACTATACCTTTTTTGCACAATTTGTTGTTTTACGTGGAATGCGTGGAAAAGCAGCTTTATCTTCCAGCAAATCTTTAGTTGAAGGGCGCTGGTGGAAAGTTTTCTCGTTAAACCTTATTACGATTTTAATAAGCATGTCCTTAAGTTTCGGGAATGAATGTTTATCACTATTATTGCCTAAGGCTTTGAATATCATTACCGCTACGTGTCTAGATATTTTAGGATTTGGCTTTTCCACAGTAGTTATGACTGTCCTTTTCCTTAATCTAGATTCTATAGGTGTAAAAGATGGGAAAGTGGAATAGACAAATAGCCAGCGACATACTCAGATATGGTATACGAGGCAATCAGAAGCTTTATGAAACGGAGTCTCGACAGGTAGAGTATCCTGTAGGTCTATTCTCTAGAATATGCAAGCACAGGTTTTAGAGGGCCCAACAAAACCAAAATGTTTGATTAAACTTCCTAATTTTTCACCAAAAAGACAAAGAGATTATATAATCCCAAAGGTAAGCTAAACCTATTCATTTTGCAATGGTAAAGAACCAGAAACCTCTCCATAGTATGAGATATTTCTGGTTCTTTATTTTTCGCCATTACAAATGATACGGTTCTGCGTATCACTTATAACGGTGCAGAATCTTGATTATCTTTCCGCCCTCATTGCCCTCTAAATTTACTATATTCCCGAATCTCATATACACTCCGCGGAATTCACGGGTGTGACTTTGATATCTACCCATAAATAAACTATAAAAAACAATAAGACAAACCCACCGTGCCCATGACACCTCCCTGTCTGAGGACTTTGCTAATTTACAGTACCTTGTTCATACGGTTTGATGAGTCCATAAATCGTAGTGATTGTAGGCAGCCTCACTCTGCTCTGTTGGCTGAAGCGTTGGATTGTCAACAGAAAACTGGTTCTTTCCATAGCTAGTTGAAAAATCTTATTTCTGATAAAATAAAAGAAAAAGGGAGTGAGATGAAAAATGGATGAATTTATAAAATTGTTGGATAATAACCTAAGTTATACAAGCCATGAAAT
>Ga0209639_1000599_pt1 | contig 47725 bp, 29 predicted proteins | sample EPASupsiteHSE605_FD_187268 | JGI IMG/M metagenome (GOLD analysis project Ga0209639, IMG submission 187268) | Bioremediated contaminated groundwater from EPA Superfund site, New Mexico - Sample HSE6-05 (SPAdes) (version 2) | ecosystem: Environmental > Aquatic > Deep subsurface > Groundwater >... | reverse complement strand
AATCGAATCAGTTATCCAAGTGTTGAAAAAGCAGGTGATGTTTATGATATTTGCAATTGTCTTCATTGTGATTCTCTTTGTCAACTTCTTAATGATGATTCATCTGAGAGAGTTCTCTCTCTCCTAGTACAAAACCAAGACCATAATGATAACATAGATTTCTCCAAATATGAAAGATCAATTACTCAAAAGATAGAAACATATTTGAAGAATCCAAGCTTCTGTTTGATTTCTCTTCCATCATTATGTCGCATCTTTGCTCATTCTAATCAAACTTTCTCTTTATCATCTTTAGAAGCATTCTTGATTGGACATATGAAACATCATGGAACTGGAGCTCAGTGTATTCTAGACAATATCAAAGATCAAAACCCTCAGATCTCTCTGAACTCAACAGATTTCTCCATATTATATCTATTGAAGACATAAATGATATATATGATTGTACTAAACATATTCTTTGATCATTTCAATACTAACCTACCCATCTTGCTTCTGTTGTATTGGGATAATCTTCGAATAAAACTATCTAACAATTATGATCAATAATATAGTTCTCATTGTTTTCAAGATTTCATGTTTTATCAGTTTGTTTGGAAAGCCTCTGGGTTGGAATCTGTTAGATTTTCTCCTTTGTCCTCGAGTATTCTCATCACATTGTCCAACATCGATCTGGAAATTTGATGTGGATAAAAAAATGTATTAGTGAGATAGCATTGTTTATACTGATCAGTCAGTGGATAAGTACTGTCTTAACAAGAATATTTTTGACACAAGGATGTACCCACATTTGTCTATCAAAATTGGGTAGTTATGGAAATGGGCACATGTGTAAATTCTATTTATGAATAGTTTCACATTACATTTTCCATCTGGCTTAATTATGGATTCAAAGTAATTTGAAATTGCTATATATCTTTCTATCCTTATATTCGTTTCACGCAATATTTTTTGGACTATCAAAACAATTAATTCCGCTTTTGGAATGGATATTTCTCGGACTTCGGGGATTGTTTCGCATAATTTATCAATTTCATCTGGCTTCAATATGTATTCTTTATCCACTATCATATTTATTGCGATGCTATATAATTTATTGATATCACTATCATTTATGGCTTGGGATTTTTCCTTTTTCATTAAACTTTCCACAAATACTGTGTCCTTTATGACTGGCACGAACCAACCGATGGTTATTCCACTGATTTCCTTTCTGAAGTATGTGAGGTCATCTGGAAAAATAGGTGTTGTAGTAACACCATATATTTTGGTTTGCGTATTTATTTGATGTCTTGTGATTATTTGATTTTTGAACTCCAGCACTTCATTTTTCACAGTTTCTTTATTCTTGAAAAGTGTAAATGTATGTGTAGGATCTCTGGCTGTTCCCACTCGACGTTCAGTATTATCATAAATGAACAAAACTTGGCCATAAGTGTTGATTAGATATGTAAAAGGTTCACAAAAATGTAGTTTGACCCCCAAAATTCTAAATTCTTTCTGTTTTACCTTGTATGCAAATAATACGGATAAATAATCTGTCGTCAGAGATTTTTCGAGAGCTAATGTAGTCGAAAGAAACATTTGTGTTAATCTTTTAGTAAATTTACTATTTTGCTGTCTGATCAAATCAGTTTGGATCTCCATTAACTACAAGATAAAAAGAAAATTTTAATTTTTTTTTACTTTTCAGTAAATTATGGCCTATTAGACTGGAACGACTTTAATCATTATCTCTTATAGGTGATTCTTGACAACAGCATTTGTCCTTGCACCATTTGAATATTCGAACCCAACAATGACCACCGAGAATTCGGAATGCACGGAGGAACTTATAAGAATATACGAATAGGATTAAACTCGGCATAGTTATGGTTAACCAAAAAATAAATTCGTATCTCCAACTATTTCCTGGGCATCCTGTCGAATTTTTTTCTTTATTACACGCCACATCCACCAGTGTGTAAGTGAGGAATGCATTCGTCAGATAACATATCAGAGATAATAGAATGTAGGAATGTTTCAAAAACCTATACAAATTGATGTTACAGCATGGTTTGTACCGAGAAAAATCTTCTTCCAATGAATACTTATTATTAATAGTATCGGAATATTTACCAAATATTCCATCGTCGATGTGGTAGAATGTGAATTGATATAATGATTTCTTGAATTTTTTTGGTTCGATTATTTCAACCCCAGTGTTGGATTGGCAAAAAGGCTCAGATATTCTAATGTTGTCACAAATTAAATTCTGATCAAAATGCAGCTCGACAAAACAATTTCGCAAGTCGAAATCTGCTATTTTGTTATAACTCCCAGATGGTCTGGGAATGTAATAGAGCTTTATTATATCCTTTGGCTCCATTACCTTATCACCAATACCATTTATTGCATATATTAATGACTGTTTTTCGCCATTACCCGATTGGTTGGCTGGGTTGAGATCAGATAAATTGCCTCGAAAGCCATTAACTTCGAACATGCCTATAACAAGCTCAGTCATTAAACAAGAATTAAGTAAAATATTGGCCTCACTTGGCAAATATAAACTGATTTTACAATCTCATTGAATTCAACTTGAAAATATAATAAACGTCTCAAATAAATTATTTAAAGTCAAGTACACCTTTAATAGAGGAAGCTTTCCTATTAATAAAATAATGATGATGAAGATCTTGTATCTTTCCAACTGTATTCACAAGTTCTTGTTTCATTCTCATCTTCATCACTGGTCCCAAGAGATCGAGGGATGTTGTTAATATGGTGATGATAGTATTTTGGGATATAATCACTTGATTATCACAAAAAGGTTGGATTGGACTCTCATAAACCGCAGTTTCCATTTAAGTCAGATCTGTTTTCAGGTATCTTTGATGGTTTATCTAAGAAACTTTGTATGAATTTGGCTGATTCTAGTGATGTTGATGTAACAGCATCTAGCATCTATAATAATGATAGTTCATATGGCCCTAAGAATGTTTTGAAGAATGATAGTAGTCGCCGGATCAGCAGTAATCTCCCCAATTCATGGATTCAGTTTGATTTTAAACAAAGAAAGGTATATATTACATCCTACTCAATTCTTAATATTAATGGACTCAAGTCATGGAAAGTTGAGGGATCAACAGATGGATCAACATTCGAAATCATTGATAACAGAGTAGATACTACTGATTTCCAGAACAGTAATGGTAAGCTTAATGATCCTAGTGCTCAAAAGAACATTCCAATTCAACCTAATAACAAGTATTACAGGTACATAAGAATCACATCTAAAGGTAAGAATTGGTACAACAATGATTATTTCTTTGGTTTTGTTCAATCTGAGCAAAATCATTTTTTACTATCTAGATTAGAGCTAATTAATAATAAAATAAATAAGTTGGATTTGTACAATCTGATTAACAAATAAAAACCTTTCTATTATATTATCGAAATAAAGAGATTCTTCAAAAGATTTAGAGGGATTAAATTTAAAATATTTGTGAATTTCATTCCCCATTTCATCAAAATTGTTGAGATTGTAACTATTCTTAAGGGAAAAATCTATTCAAACAATAATTAAAGCTGCCTGCTTTTTGAAATGTTGTTATTGGTTTATTGTTAATAATGCTAAAACAATTGTTCTTGGTATAAGTGATTTGCCCAGATGATTCGTCAGAATTGGAGTCTCCATTGCACAATTAGGTGAACTGGTACTGTTGAAAACACAATCTTGAAGAGGAACAACATATCTCAACTGAGAAAGAGAGAAATAAACATCAAAAACACAACGAATAAGAGTAATATGTCCAATTCCTGTTGAGTAATATCCATTGGCATTTGCAAATCCATTTTGATAAAAGACACAATCAATGAAATATGGGTTAGAATGAGTTTCCCATAATAAAAAATAGTGAGAAGATACTGTAGAATTAAGGAAACAAAAGTATCTAATAAAAATTGAGGCTCCTCCTAAATCAAACCCCATTAATGAAGCTCCTCTATTGTTTTTTCCTATGCAATATGATGCACACTCAGAATTTATTGGGCAAAATACAAAGAAAAACGAACTAGAGTAAGTTGTAAATAAATTGCTGGTGGCATTATTGTATCTAAAGTTGAATGTTTGCCTGGCTCCAGTATAGGAACACAATGATGTTTGTCCAAATCCACTAAAATACTCGGTTGTGTAATTAAAATCTGTTCTTTTTATATCATATCCATCAGAGAGTACATAATACCCATTCAGATTATTAAAGAAAGCTGTCGAGATTACAAAAATGCTATTAACATATGTAACAGAAATCGCATATCCTGCATTATAACTGCTAAAAGAACATCTTTCAATATATACATTATCGCTCGCACTATTAAAAGTCATTGCAGCTTGGTTTGATTTGGTAAAAACCATATCAACAAAATTAAAATCCGAACTTTCTAAAGAAACAATAGATTGCGATAAAAACTGGCTTATTAGCCCATTCCTAAAGGACACTTTGCTTCTGAATCCATTATTAAATAATAATGATGAAAACGATTTAGAGACTTTTCCATATAAAAATGAAAAAGAAGATACTTCACTCATTTTGGTAACAACAAAAGGAGAAATGAATTTACTATTAACCAACAGTAAATGGGAAATAGAAGTGTTCATAAAATCTATCAAATTTACTGTAAAAAGTTACACTTTTTATATGTAGAGATGATTCGCCTCATATGAACAAGAGATTTGAGGGATATGTGAAACGGGACTATATGATTCTTTTAATGTTTTGATATTGTTTAGTGGGTCAATCGAATCGTGGTAAACTATTCCTAACCCTATTGGCATTATTGCTTGAATAGTTTATATCACTTTCCACCATTGGAAATTGTGATAATAAAATAATTTGATTCTATGTCAGAATTTTCAAATCACAATGAAGAATTATGGAATATTTGGGCTATTCTTGAAGAAAAGTTCCTTTATTTCTCATAGAGGCGAAATTAAAAACTGCTTGAAACGGGATATTGGTAAAGAAGCTGGAGTTATTGTTCATTTAAGGGGATCAAATTGCATAAATGAGAGTTTAGAGTTGGGAAGATCATATTATCAGAGAGATGTTGATATTATGAACTGTTTCTTTTCTAGGGTATCAAAGCTAACTGGATCTGGTGGGGTGGTTTGTGTTGAAGGTGGAGCTTTTAACATGTTTGTGGCTTACACAATGTTTTATAATTGTATTTCTACATCTTTGGGTGGGGCGATCAGTTTTAATTCACTCAATTCTAAACTAAGAATGATATGTGCAAACAAGTGTTATTCTGAGAGGGGGCTATTTGTTAATTCTTATTCTAATAATGATAACAATGCAGAATTCATATCGATTTCACACTGTGTTAATAGCAATACCGGTAACTATCCGATCCGGCTGGAGAAAGGCAACCAAGTTGTAAATAATATTAATTGTTCAAGGAATTCGGTTTTATATTGTTCTAGTTTGGGATTCATTTCACCATTGATGTTAAAATGCACATTTTGTACAATTACATATAATTTAGCATCTGGAACCTTTTCCACTTATATTCATAATTGTTCAGGCAATCTTTTTTCGATGAATTTTGTAAGAAATAATAGTCCAGGCGGATATGGAGTCATTGGAACAAAACTTGGGTTCCCAAGAATCCATTTTAGTATATTCATAATGAATGAAAATGTACTTTTTCATACAGAAACTGGATCTTTAGATATCTCACATTGCTTCATATATCACATAGGATTGACATCAACAGGATTCAATAATTCTTTTATATTCAGTCAAACATACTTAATTGACCATTTCTCGTCTTATTTCTGTTATGCAGAGAAAGCATATTTTGATCGAAATAATCCCCATTCTCTAATTGAACCCCCAAAGAGAGGAGTAGTATTTCATTTAACACTCATATTTCTTTGTTTGTATTCTTAGATTATATGAATTACATTTCAATATTCCGATAATTCTCTGATAAGAATTCATTGTGCGGTATTAATAAACATCTTAGATAATCAACACAAAAGAAATTGCATTAATAACAAAAAGAAATCTTGATGAACATTCAATTTGGCATTTAAGGTCGGATAAATGAATGGCACAATAGCTGGACAATGATATGTGGATAGTAGGGTCATTCTAGTTTCTTGTGAAAATGAGTATGTCGAGACAAAAACAACATTACCAGAAGAAGAGTGTGAGTTTGAATAACATTTCACAACCGTGATTATCCCACTATAAACTGAATATGATAATCCAATGTTTTTGTATAAATAACAATTTTCTGCATTAATTCTTCCATTTGCATTTACAAATAGCATCCCATAGTTTATTACACTGTTATTAATCATATTGCAAAATGATACTGTTCCACTTGCATTATGAAACACAATATTGATTCTCTCTCCAGTGTTCCTATCCAAACAGGCAAATCGGACAATAGAATCATATGTATGAATACAAGCAACGCCTAAATCGGCTCCAATTTTATGATCCGACGAATTAATATTGAAATACCTTTGTATTCCAAAATTCATTCTTAGTGGACTATTGGAGGTGGAAACACTTTCATAACAATGACTAGCAGATACATAATCAAAAACAGATTTAACATAATGATTAGAACAAATAAAAAGCCCCCACGAATCGGTATTATCATTCAAATAGCATTTATAACCACATAATCTATGCATAATTGAGAAACCAACATTCCCGCTGCAAAAAATACCTCCTCCAGATTGACCACCTTTGCAATTAACAAATGAACTGTCTTCAATTAATACTTCTAATGGACTCTGATTACAATAAATTGCACCTCCATTCACATTGTTAATTAAATTCGCAAAAAAGCACATGGATACATATGCCCTCAAACCCGTAAAAGAAAATCGACTACTTCCGTACTTTAGCTCCTGGTAGCTCCCAGAAAAAAGACTGTTGTATCCCATCTTTTTTATGTCTAAATTTCTAGTTTTAGTTTAAATAGGATAACAAGCTCTTAAGGCTCTTGTTCACAGAACAAACACTTTTAACAATGTCTACAATGAACAGTGAAACAAGCTATGAAATTGTTTTTCATTCTTATATGAAAGCGGACGGTGTTTTGAAGAAAAAGATATTGGTAGAACTGCAAAAACAAGGAATTAGCTATTATTTTTTGAAACATTTAAGCAAATTGAAGTTTTTCCAACCTGGTGATTCTATAATGGCATCTAATCATTTAAATTTTTTAATATCAACATTTAATGAGAATTATTTGTCTGATAAACCAAAAACAGCCTCATATTTGTTTTCGAGATTGGTTTTTTTATTAAAATCTAATCCTATTCCACATAGTAATCATCAATTTTCGAATATGCTTATTGTTATGTTTAATGTGTTGCTGGATAGAGAAACTGAAAAGCAGTATACCATTCTTAACCAGATTAATTATACGACATCGGTATTTGTTATCGTGCATTTTGCAATTGTCAATACTAAATATATTACTGAAGTTGTTGCTAAGGTTTTTCAATCATTAAAATTGTTTATTAACTCAAAAAGTCTCGATATCTGGATTGAAACAGTTTCAGTTTTGTTTTCTCATTCAAGTATTATCACGTTTGACCACATTTCGGTCTTCTCTGTAGTAGATATGGCATTATCTCAACAGTCATCCATTCAAAAAAAGCTTCGATTGTTAGATTCATCATCCAATTTTTTCAACAAAGATGAATACTCGCTTTTATTAAGGACACATTTTTACTCCCTTATAAGCCAAATTAAGCAGCCTATTTCTCATTCAGCGATATCACTTGCGCTAAAGATTGCAAAAAAGACATTTGAATTTGGGAATCAATCAATTCAACATCTACAAACAACGCTGAACTCCTTAATACCCTTTATTGAGAACAATTCTAACATTGAAGAATCTTTAGATGAGTTTGTTTCGTTATATGAAAAAAACTCCATATATGAATACATTAATGATAAGATTGAAAAAGAAGAATTTTTCCGAGGATTATCGATAATAATAGCAAAATACCATGATGATACCATTTTAACCAAGTTTATGAAGCCTGTGGCGAAGATTAATCGAGGGTACCAGCATGACTCCGTTTTAATTATAGCAAAAGAAAGCAATTTCTCATTAAAGCACTTACCTATAATGTTTTCTATATTAAACCCTGAAGAGTTTAATCATCTTGAGAATATATATGAAAAAGATCCTTCACAGTTTATATCTTCATCTCTGTTATTTGTTTCAACATGTTTTTGCATAAAAAAGATAATCAAAATTTCTCAATTTTTGATATCTCATAAGTGCATTCCAGTAGTTAAAGTTTTTTATTCTATATCATTGATTGCTTCATTATCAGTTTTTGCTTTTTCGTCAGATAATGATCAATTTTCAATCTTTGGGTTGATTCACTATTTATGCTATTGTTATATTAATGATTGCGAAACATATATTCCAAAAACATCTACAAAATGGGAAGATATAGTTTTCAAAATGATTTTGCCATTTGAGAGTTTTTATCAGCTTCTGATTAATGAAGCATTAAGCAGAATACGTAATGCCGAAATCAGTCAAGCAATTTTTCTTGCTGCAATAAGCAGGGATTCTTCTGTTTTCAGTAACTGTATATTGGCATTAAAAGGGAATTCAGATATGATAGCATCTCTATTTACTGCTGGTTTTAGCAATTTGTCAACCGAAACAGCAATATTTGCTTCTCAACAGATTAAAAATTTTGAATCCGAATCAAAGGGATCATTATTAACTTCATTGTTTTTCAAAATAGAGATTCCAAAAGGATCCATAATTAATTCTATAATAATTGGGCTTTCTAGAATTACCAACAAACTCAGTTACTCATCAGAGTTAGATGATTTGTTTTCCCGATTATTTGAATACCGTCTTCCTCATGAATTGCTTCTTCTTCTTTTTAAGTCATTTATTATATTTTTGGAATCATTAGATGAACCAATTAATATTAACAATATTCTTGATATTGCTTTACCAAGAATTGAAACATCCTCTCCATATTTCGAACAGTTATTGGTCATAGTATTGAAAAAAGACTCATCATTGCTTAAGAACCATGTAGAGTTGATAATAAGTCTCTGGTTTAAATTTTTAAATGTTTCCAAATCTGCAGTTGCCGTAAGTTCATTTGAATCATCATTGATTGAGCATTCAGGTGTTAAAATATCTCTGCCAATTTATCTTGAGTATATTAGCAAAATATTTGTGGAAGGCAATGTAAATGAAAATATATTTTTATCTCTAAATAGAATCATAACTAATCAACACCTTGTTAAATCGGATTTAACCAATAGAATAATTCCATTTATTATTATTAATATTCTGAATTCGAATTATATTATAAGGAAATCTTGCTTATCTATATTGCTCTCCTTAGATAATGTTGAAATTCCTGAATCTGATTGTGTTGAAACCTCACTTCACTCCCTTGATGCATTATCGGAAAAAGTGTTTCATGCTATTGTTGCTAAAAAAGACTTGAAAGTTCTATTATCATGGACAGAATTTTTGTCTGGAATTAGTTATTCCAACTCTCAATCATTTTTATGTTTTGTAGTTTTTATGTATAATGTATTTCTTCAGCATTCGATGGAGATTCTTAAGGATCATGAAGATGTTATATTAACATTCTTTTGTATTTATGTTAAATCTCAATTACCAAAAAGCGATTTTTCTTTTTCAGTGTTTAATAAATCAATAGCCTTTCTTTCTCAGAAAGATCCCAAAAGGTTATTACACTGTTTATTATTCATTGAAATCCCACCCAACATGCTTCATTGTCTTTTTTTACTACAAAGTGTTAAAGGTTTTGATGAACATTTCATATCACACTTTGAATCGATCATTACGATGGACCTTGGGAAAAACTCTGTATCGATGGTAATTAATGTTGCTTTTCTGCTAATGGCATTCATGAGAAAAAAGATACAAGTTATATTTTTCGATCCTCAATTCTTTTCAAATGTTTGTACTATTCTTTTGGTACTCCATTCGACATACTATTTAACACACTCAAAGTGGACAAAAGATCAATTTGAGTCTTTTCACAATTCAGTTTCTGTGATATATTACTTAATCACCAACGACATGAACAATTTGAGTTTGGTTTGTTTTCCTTTGATTTCTTCAAAATATTTTGTATCGTTGTCACAAGTTGCGAAAATCATATCGATGTTCCCCAAGGAGCATTTGATGGTTTTATTTTCTTCTATTAAAAGAATCACCAAGTCTATACACGGATTTACCATCATATCATTTCTTCTTCATTTAGTATTAGGTGACAACAAGAACATCAATAACTTTGGGTCATCATTATTTTATCAATCTTTAGATATTTCTGTATTGAAAAAGGAGGAGCAACTGCTTCTCTTACAAAATTATTCAACTGTATTTAGTTCAAGTTTATTAGAATATGTTTCTCCTACTCAAACTAATTCAATTATTAAACTTTTTATTAATTGTAATGAAATTCAGCCTATCAAACCTGAATCATTTAAAGTTTTGTTTATTCATTTGCTTTATCTTCCTATTTCCGAATTTGAAAGGGATTTAAATAATATTTTCAAGATACTCATGTCAAGTGTTTCATCTAAATTTGTGTTTTCATTAGATGAATTTCATTCAATTACATTAAGAATAATGAAAGTCACAAAAGATATTGGTTTATTTATGAAACATATGGATTTAATAATTAAAAGATATGTATGCATGCTGTTTTCTAGTAAGGATGAAAAAAAGAAAATAGCATTGAATTTTTTCTTTGGTTTGCTGGGCGTATCATCTTTAAACTCAATAGATTTTACTATTATATACCAAGCAACACTTAAAGCAGAGAAAAATACGCAAAAATACATTTTTATAACTTCTCAAGCCCTAAAAAGGCTATCTAGAAAGGGAAAAATTAACGATGCCTCGATTATGCTCATGAGTCATATTCTGAAGCCTTTGGTCTCTGAAAACCCACAAATGACCAGTACATTGTTTAAAGAATATAACAGAATTGTGTATGAGTATTCATTATCACATTTAGGTGAAATTGAAACAATAATGGAAGCATTTTCCATATAATAAAACTACCATGTTTCATTAAAGAGTTTTTTTCTAGTTGTCTTTTGGCATTCTTCAGGTGATTTTGAATAATAAACCTCCTTTGACTCGGAAAAAACTTGCAAAAACACTTCATCAGAGAGATAAAACTCTGGGAAAGGTGTTTGAGCAGGCAAGACTTTCACTTGGTCAATGCTCAAAATGGGGATGGTTATCTGGTTCATTCCGGAGAACATTGGCAAATTCTTCAATATTTCATTAATTAGACACAATGACCTAACCTTTGTGAATGATAATGGCTCTTTATCAGTAACAGCAAAAAATGGATAATTCTCATATGTTGTCATAATAAAGTTTCTTGCTTCTTGGGTCATTCTATGGTCTTTTATAATGTTGTATGCGAATACTTTCATCTGAGAACTACATTCCTTGATTGCCAATTCTTTCGTTGTTTTGCTTGCTGTAGTAAATTCAAGAGGATTGATGAATGTCTGTAAAATTTGACATGATTCTTCATTTCCAGAAACAATACTCTTTTTCTTATTTGAAAGCCTCCTTGTTTTGTGCTTGATTAAGCAGTTGGATATATTCTTTGGGATTGCACATTTATTATTATTAAACCTAAAAACAGACCATTCGTTTCTCTGGAGGGCTTCTTCAAAATAAGGGGATATTTGTACCATTGATAATGCATCAATCAATGTACCAAGAAGAAGAGGAGATTTAGATGGAATAATTGATGAAATCATTTCATCAACAATTCTCATTCTTTCAACTATTTCAAGGGAGAGTGGAGATGAAGCAAATTGCCCTAAGGCATATAATGCGGATCGTCTTTCCCGTGTTTTTCTTTCTTTCCCACACATTTGAATAATACCTGGTAAGAATATCTCAATAAACTCAACACCCCTATAAGTCTTAGCTAATTCTCCAAATAAATGTGGCTGAGTTGATGGAACAGGACAATTTGACATATAACTATGGCACAATGAGTCGTATGCTTCAACAAAACAATAATTTCCTGTTTCCATCCACCATTTAACCTCTGCGCCCAAATTTGCAAGAGATACTGCCTTTTCATGACTTAATAATCTAGGATAAAGTAATCTGTTCTCATCTAAAAACAACGAATGAATTTTTGGCTCTTCAGCACATAAAGCTAAACATTGTTCATCCGTAGAAATTAACTCACATAGAAAAGTAATAGCGCAACTTATCTTCTCTTTATTCTTCAAAGCTCTTATAGTGATGATGTGAGGTAATAAAAGTGTCCGAAAAGTAGTTAATGCAAAATTTGTTGTGGTTGCCCTTTTCTTATTCAACTCTTTAATAGCAATCTCATGAAGTTTTGAATCAGAAGTCAACAAGAACTTTGAATAAAAAGGAATAATAAGTGTTGTATCTGAACAAAAATTAGTCCTTTTCACAACTCTTTCAAAATTATCAATATTAACACATTTTGATCCGAATGACAAAACAGAATCAAGAAATCCACTCCTAGATAATATACCAATGCCGGCTGTATCGGTCATTAAAAACATAAGTATATCAATAACAACCCAAACAGGATTCACAAGCTCAACCCTATTTGGCTTACATGCACTTTGAATCGCAAATAGTAAAGATTGCTTAAATTGATTATGGGAATCAATAATCTGTACTCCCCATGTTTGGGATATCAAAAATTTAATCAGAGATCTATATGCTGGGGTTGATTCTTGGAGTCTTGATGGAGTAAGTGTTAAAAAATCGGATGAAAAAAAGTCAAGTAATCGCAAATACAAAGGTTTTGAAGATATTGTCTGACACTCACTTGAAGAAAATGGAAGAACTGCTGTTAGGTACAAATTAATTATGGGCCAATTCCATTGAAGCACTTCTTGTGGTAAGATAAATGGCATGAATGTTGATACCTTTGGAGGGGAGACGATTGTTTTAGAAAAATCATAAACAGATGAAATTGGGATGCTCTTAAAATCAGGTTTTTTACCTTCAAACTTGGTACTTTTTAAATATTTCGAAGAATTAACAGAAAGGGCCACCTTATTTAACAATACAAGACAATCATGGGAACTTTTAGAAAGAAAATCCAACGTTTCTAGAATTCCTTCTCCAATAAAAGATGATAAAATAACTCCGCATATCCCATTGGCATATACATTGTTGTTAAGACATGGTTTAAGAATAGAATCAATTAAAGAATATGTATGTGTAAAATCAGAATGCAGAGCTCTAATGAGAGCTGGAATACAGCCCGATACAATTCCAAAAAATAACAATCCTGGATAAGAGTGGAAAACAGGTAATAACACATCAGATTTTTCTTTGCCCAATAAATCTAATAGGGACCAAAAAGTAAATTGATCTATAAATGGCAATCTTTTTTCTATGAGATAATTAATGATTAAAGATATCACATTGGAATTGGTTTCGACAAAATACCTAATTAATACTATCATCAGATCTGGCATTTGCTGGGCAATATCGCAAACAAGAATTGCTTCCCCTAAATATCCCGCAATTGTTTGGGAAAAGGGTGAATTCTGCATCTGCAAAGAAATAACTAATGCTTGAATTATCGATTTGGGTAAAAAATTATATCCGCGCAATAAATATGATACATAGGAGAATGCTGCAGCCCTTTCATCATCGAGTTTTGGTAATGTGGCTGGAAGTGGTCTTTGAAGCGAACTAGATACTAAGAGATCAAACTGGAACCTTTCAATAATTGGTTTTTCAAGTTTTATATCAATTGCCAGCCAAATTCTAATAACACATGATCTAACAGACATATTTGGGATCAAATAAAAATGGTGTAAGCAACTAGCAATAATTTCTAAGTTCATTTCTTTCGCATCAACAAATTCTATCTCGAGTAATAAGCATTTTAGAACATCTGAGAGCTGATACTGTGTCAAATTCATGTCTTTAACAGCTGAAAAAAGAAAATGAAACTCCATGCAAAACAGATTTATTGACGATAATTCTTGGTTGAAAAGAGAGTCACAATTCTCCACCCAGAAGACACGTGTTTGAAGAGCCCAGTTATCAGAAATGATAGTGTGTCTTTCATTAAATAAGGTATTACAACTCCTATGAATAATGATAAAGACAAAATTGACCAAAATGCAATAACAAATACACCACCAAATGTTGACTTTTTCTCATTGTTAATCACAATTTGCCTTTCACACACAGCTGATGTTTCTGCTGACAGTGACACGGATTTCCCATCCATTTCAGTGTTTGATTTTTCAAATTTAAGAGAGCTCTTTGGTATCGATGGATTGCACTTAAGGTACACAATGGTCTTCAGGCCAGCATATCCACCCTCAATCATAATTCTTGTCGATCTGATATCAAATCCGTATCGAAGATCAGCAATAGGGTAGCAACCATTGTTTCCCAAAAAGCCTTTCCAGCATTTCCAAATCGATGCTTCAGAGAAAACCACACCATTTGGCGTTTTGCATTTGTATTGAGATGGACAAGGAATCATCCTGTTGAATGATAAATATAGATCAATTGAATGAAATGTACCAATTAATGTTAGAATCATACTTGTTTCGACATCTTGGAAATCTTTCATTGAGAAATTGATGATTTCGTTTTCCGAATGCTCATCAAATATGAATGATTCGGGATCGATATCTTTGAATGGGATAGGCAAGGGGGTATTTCCTGTATACACTGGAAATGTTGGATCTGATCCAAACTCAGCACAGGCTGTTGGAGCAATTAAACGAAATGAATACTCGTGGGTATCCTTATTATACTGGAATTGAGAGACAAATTCAAAAATATTGTTTGAAGAGCATACTATTTCCACATTAGTTGTGATATCTGAATATCCCTTAAGTTTGTAATGCCCTGGACAGAATACAAAGAGACTATCCCGAAGAGGATTATGTCGTATCTCAATATCATACTGATGAAATCCGATAGGAATGCATGTATTAGTGGTATCAGTAGGATAGCAGATCCACATGTCTGCGCTTTCGTTATAAGGGCAAATACCATATTGTTTTGGGCAAAATAAAGGATCATTGGGTTGATAAACAAGTGTAGCATTGCACGATTTGTTTGTGGTGACCTCAACTATCGACCCATAAAACAAAGATTCGCCATCCAAAAAATCAGAATAATTCTTCATCAAATGATAATGAGAATCTTGTGCAAAATAAAAACCAAGCGTTTTAGGTGGTGGCTGAGGCATTGTAGTCTTGTTTGGGATTTCGGGATACCATAAGCAGCATAAAAATGGAAGAAGCATAAAATATGATAACAGTTTTAATAATATGATGTTTCTTCAGGGATTTCTTTTGTTCTTCTCTTTCTTTCATTATTAATGGTTTCTGTGCACAATCTATTAAGTTCTTCAGCAATCAGATAAAACTCTGTTTCTCTTGAATTGAATTTCATTGCATTAGATGCCATTAGTTTGACTTCAGATACAGCATCTTCAATAGAATCATATTCTCCATCTTTTGCTCTCCTCCGAATTTGTTTCAATGTTATTGGGGATTCAATTATTTGATAGTATTCAGGTAGCTCTTTTGGAGAAGGGAGGTCATCAAAGAGTTCCTTGCATGAAACCCTAACTTGCTTAAGAAATCTATCTATTTTTTCGTTCTTTTGTTGAATTTCTTGATAATGTTCAGTGGGATCCTCGCCTCTATCTATTAAGCGAGCATACTCATTATCAGTTATATTTTCTATCTTAGCAGCATATGACATACTCCTAGATTTTCTTATTGATGGGACTTCATCCTCTTTAATTAATTCTTGGATGGGCATTTTCAAGTAATCGGGAATCTCATCCTGTGTCATTAGTGCGGGATAATCACCATGATGTCCCGACTGCTCCCATTGCTTTTGATAATTATCTTTCCTTTCAGTATCCATTTGTTCAAATATTTCTAATTCTTCTGTGGTTCGAGCAATTATATGATTAATCTGGTCATCATCATAAACTTCTGCTAAATCGTTTTGGTTAATCTTTTCAAGATTCTGTTGATAAAACATTTTCTTTCTATCATCATTGTTTGAGCTATCATCAAATTTACCCATTTCAATAATTTTTTCTTCGACACTCTTCTTTTGGTCTGCCCTATCCATAACTCTTTCTTCTACAGAATTTGCAGTGACAAGTGAAATAACTCGAACTGCTTTTTGCTGGCCAATTCTATGAACACGAGCTCGAGCCTGCAAATCAGCAAAGGGATTCCAATCATTGTCATATAAAATTACAGTGTCAGCTGATTGGAGGTTAAGACCAAGACCTCCAGCACGGGTTGAAAGGAGAAATACAAAATATGATTTGTCATTATTAAATGTATCAATAAGGACTTGACGCAGTTCAGATTTGGTCGCACCATCAAGTTTCAAGTACTTTAAATCCATGAATGTCATGAGGTCTTCTAATAGCTTCAAAACCTCGGTCATCTGACTGAAAATAAGGACTCTATGACCAGTTTTCTTAAGTTTCGGAAGGATCCGATCTAGTATTTCGAATTTTCCACTGACTCTAATAAAATCAGAATTAATATAATAATTGTCATAAAACAAATATGGATGATCACAAATTTTCCGACATTGCATTGTTTGATTATCTAAACGAACAACTTTAAAACCAGGTAATACTATTGAAGAATCTTCAACAATAGTATTATACATTGCCCTTTGCCATGCTGACATTGAACACCTTATTGAGCTCTCAACAATTTCTGGTAACTCATTTGCAACTTCAGAAACCAATCTTCTGAATAAAAATGGACGAAGAACAGAGTGGAGATGTTGAATAACAATCCATTGTTCTTCTTGGGAGAGTTGGACATTTTCATTATTCTTAGCAAATGGTGCAGAAAACCATTCTTCAAACTTTCTGTGATCGTTGAAAATTGTTGGTAAAACAAAATTCAAAAGAGACCATAGTTCTTTTGGATTATTTTGCAATGGTGTTCCTGTTAGCAGCAATCGGCTCTTACAATTGTAAGATTTTGAAAGAGCTTGGCTAAGCTTTCCTTGATGATTCTTTAATTTATGTGCTTCATCAATAACTATATATGAGTAATCTAATCTTCCCAAAATTGACTTATCCTTAACGACAAATTCATATGAAGTTAATATTGCATTAACATTAGATCCTCTTAAAATGAACCTTTTTTCAATATCTTTTCTTTCAATTTGGTTCCCTTTATAACATAGAACATTCATTACAGGAAGCCACTGCTTGAATTCGTTATACCAGTTCATTATGGTACCTAACGGAGCACAAATTAGATGTGGACCTCTATCTTGTTTATTCTCATAGAGCCATCCCAACAAAGCTATTGTTTGTATGGTTTTTCCCAGACCCATTTCATCGGCAAGAATCCCATTTAGTTGAGAACTATAAAGAGAAACCAACCACTGAAGCCCTTTCAATTGGTAATCTTTTAGAGACCCCTTTAAGTTGATTGGCTGAACAACATTTGATGGCAATTTGAGTGCAAGCTCATAACTACTGGAAGTGACTCCATCTCCATTACTTACTGATTCATGTGTGGATTTAATCTTATTACTAAGCTCCTTCATATAACTATCTGTTCTATCTAACAAAGTTCTAATTCTATCATCTTTCATTTGGTTAACAAGCTTTCGATATTCATTCATATCTTTTCTCTTGAGTGCATTGAGACGAACATAATCAGAATTCTTGTTTTGTTCCCTATTCTTCCTGTTCATGTAAGAGTTCAAAGCCTTAACTGTATTCTCAATTCTTTGAAAACTGGCATTAATACCATTCTTGAACCTATGAGCTTGTTGGATAATGCTATGAATATGCCCTCTTTTTTTGTTTTTTTCTTGATTCTGCGATAATTCATATCCTGATAAAATACCAACATGTTGCGGAGAGATATAAAGGTTTGGTTCTGCTTTCGTCAGTTTGTTGTGAAAATCAGGCAAACTTGGCGAAAGAGGATCTAAAGCGAATTTAACAAGTTGTTTTCTTAGTTCAAATTGTTGTCGATATACTGATAACCGCTTGATCTCACTATCCAAATGAACTTTATGATTCTGAGCAATTTGAAGATTTGGAATTTGATTTGTTGGAAACGATGAAAGAATTGCGATTTTTCTCATTGTCATAAAAGAAGGATTTTGCCCTGATCCGGATAAAAATGACCGACGAAAAACAGAAATCGGCGATTGATTTGTACCTTCTGTATGTGGCAATAAAAAATTATATGAAAATGAGCTATTATCAAAACCTCCCTGATCATGACTTGGTAACCCAGTAATCATTCTCCCGATTTGTGGAGATATTGAATGCTTTCTAATCAGGAAGCGATAAGCCATCAGCCGAGCGTTATTCACAACTGTTTCTTCAATTTCCGAATTAATTCCTACAATATATGAATTCTGAGCTTCAACAAGCCCAAGTCTTCGATGTTGGTGGTATTTATCGTTAGATGCTAGCAGTGCCAAAGCTGCTCGAAATTCCGAGCTACTTGGATCAAAATCGTTACTCGAGCATTGTTTTTGGATCCATTTCACCAAAAGATCTGTATCATTTTCATTAAGAACTGGAACCGCTGAACTCATACTACGATAAAGTTTATACATGGTCAAAGATTAAGATAAACCACTTTTTGGTTGATAAGTTTATTTATAGGTTTGAGCATTACCTACATTAATGTGTGATAGATCTCAATGGTAAGAAGATGAATATAGGATATTTATTTGATCAGGGGTGAGATTGGGTGTCACTTTTATTCAAAAGGTGACCAATGTTAAAGGATTCAACATATATTTTGATTTAGAGAAGCGGATTATCACTTTTCGAATATTTAAGAGAGATATGATATGGTAGAGTCGAATAATATTGCTTTTCAATTTAATTTAAAATTATTGTTTTTGGCCTACTTAATCAAGAATTTGCAGAATAACTAGAGGAGAAACAGTGAGGAATAATGATAATTTTATATATACTTTCATTTTCGCGCCCCAAATTATTCATATCATTTAAGTTATAATTTACACAATTATAAACGCAATTATGATTGGATACATATACATTCTATTGTCACTATTCCTCACCAATCTATTCCTTGTCATAATATCCAAGTCGCATTTTATATCATATGTTCTTGCAATTGTCTCTTTTGCAGTTTCTCTCATTATTATTGGTATATCCGCATTACAATGGAGGGAGTTGAAGAATTGCATTTGATATGTGATCCTCTTTGTCAATGAATTATTTGTTGTTGATACTGCTCTTGATCTAGAGAAGGGTCCAGAGTGATCTATGAAAGAATGAGATACTTCAAGAGAACCTGAATATACACAGAATAGATAGTTTTGATTGTTTTGGAATATACAATACTTCATCTGTCTTGTTCCTACTCCATAGACATGTACAACTCCATTATCAGCTGGACTATTATTATGGACAATGTTAGCATGTGACATTGATATTATTCCTGAAATGGAATGCAAGAGGATGCAGATGCTCTGAATTACCTTGTTGTTAGAGAAAGTGCAATGTGAGCTTGTGAATAAGGATGGAGAAAAGATATGAATACCAGAACCCTGATAAGCATTGTTCATTGATATGTTAGTATTGTCAACTCTCTGATTTCCATTATCAAAGCCAATAGGATAATATCCAGATGTAGTATGAGAGCAATTTGTTATTGATAGATACTCCACATGATTAGCCTGAGAAGCTTTAATCCAAGCAAAATGATACCAAGAAGAAGCCAAGCATCTATTAACACATATCATTCTGAGATAAGAATTGGTAGAAGAGAATATAATTGCTCCTCCATCAAAAGAACATATACAGTTATAGAACATTGAGTAATTAATATTCATTGTGCAAGGAGTAACTGAAATGTGTATGATTCCACCATATCCAGAGTATATAGAGTTTCTTGAGAAGAAACAGTCAGAAATATTGATAATTTTATCTAAATAAGACCTTCCTTGATCTATTCTTTCATTTTCACAACCAAAACCAACATCCATGATAAAAACATTGTCATTCACTCTTATTGGCAAAGATTGCAGAATTGAGGGATTATGCAATAACTGTGTTTCTTGTTTTAATAGAGCAATGTGCTTTTTTCCAATTTGTTGTAATTCAAAGAAATTGGGAATAAGAATAAATAATGAAATACATTAGTTGGAATTCAATGCGTGTTTAATCTTTTGGCGTTTTTTATGTGTGATTTTCAAGAGAATCTCATAAAAAATCGATATGAACCACTCAGTGTAGGGATTCTGGATAAATCGTAAGAATTGTTTTCTATGCATTGTTCTAACATATCCTAGCAAATTTTGATAATCAGATGTGTTGATGAACAAAAAGAAGAGGACCATAACAATATTTCTTGAGCAAGAGTTAAGGTTTGACATTGCGATTATTGTCATAATTTCTATATGATGAAATGATGGCAGTTTTATGCCATTTAGGTTGTTAAGAGATTTATTTTCAAACTAACAAATTTAAATGTCGTGTTTTATAATATTCCATGTCTAACCTTTGATACTATAATCAATTTGATTATAAAGGCAAATAAATGAATCATCATCAGGTTTGATTATGAGAGGCTGTTTTAATCGATTGTTCTTATCATAAATCGAATAAGTTGTGTTATTCTTCAGAGCATTACATTTTGAATTACTGTTGAGTTTTTCTTCAGTTTTTAGTACATCAGACGGACAATAATGAATCTACTGTTCCAGTAGATGATGTTCCTCTGTGAGATATAGTAGAATCAAGAGCTTATGATTGTTATTTGAACATTCTAATTGATGATTTCTAATTAAGATATTATCCATTTTTCTAGATCCTGATATAAGTCTCAATGGAATTATATAATTTGATGTTTATAATATTACAGAATAATCAATGACTTCACATATTTCTTCTTAAGAAATTCAACTCTGGACATGGGGGTTCCTTCCATGATCTAAAGCTTTTCTTCATTTATAGTTACAATATATTTCATATCTACAAATTTTTCCTCTAAATGAAATGCTAAATAAACTTGTTTATGTGGTGACCAAATAATCGTTCTCAAGATTGTTTTGATAGATTTATTAATCACACTTTGATCTATAAATTTATTAAAAGTGACCATTTAATGAATACTGAAAATGTTGAAAAATTTCAAATCTGCTTCGATCCAGTTGCAAGTCTTCTAAATACGTCATCTACTGAGTTGTTTAGTTTTACTTTTTCTAATCGTGTTATCACTGTCCCTTTATCTGTTGCAATTACAGTTTCTCCTGTTTTTCAAGTAATATTTGCATCTGATAGCTCTTTTACTCAATTCAATTTTGATTTTCCAGAGGAAGATAATGCTCTTCAGACTTATATTGAAATTGAGCTATCTAGAAAGAACGTCAAAAACGTAGGCGAGTGCGTTATGAAAATAGCATCTGTTTTACATAATAAAGATGGCCTTTTATGGATAAAAGAGCTTGAATCTGGAGAAATGAGCATATCAGACTGCAATCAGTGTATTTATAATGGGATAATCACACAAACAGCAGTCAATGCCATTGCGAGCAATTTTTCTAAGTTCTTGTTGCAGGATTTATCTTTATTAAGTATTAAGAATATGATAAGGATTTTAAAGTGCCCAAATCTAGTCTTATCAAATGAAGAGTGTTTGATTAAGTTGATCTTTTTGTATTTTTCGAATAAGAATCCAGGATACCGAGATCTTTTGGGTCTTGTAAAGACGCAATATTTGACAAAAGGCGTAGCTCAAGCATTTTTATCTCTGATTGACCCTCGCCATATGTCAGATGAGGAGTTCCGTATACTGTTAGATGCAAAAGCTAATTCGAATTCTCAAAAACAACCAGGAGCAACTAACAGACATATTGAGCCTTATTCTAGGAATAGCAAATCAAATTACCAATATACAAATCCATTATCGTATATACACGAGTTACCATATCATTCTGGAAACTTTGGGATATTTTCTTTCTTATTATCTAAAGGGATACCAAAGAATCTTGGTGATGCCAATCTTTTGAATCCACCTAATGATTATTCATATGTTCCGCAAAAGAAATCCTTTAGTTTCACTATTGATATGCAAGAATCATCAATTCTATTGTATGAATATATTATTATCCCTAATTCTATATCGACAGAACAAATATCATGGACAATTGAAGGAATATCCAATAATCATTCAAACGTGATCCATTCGCAGAATAGTGTCAGCATACCAATGAATGGTTTGTTAGCGAAATGTAATAGTCATCAATATTATTCCAAATATATAATATCGTTTGAATCCCAAATGGAATGCACTATACCATTCCATAGAATTGAATTCTTTGGTGTTCTAGACTGGTCAACAAAGTGATTTGCATGGAATAAAGACGATTTGCTCAATTTGTAGTGTATTTATGGCGGGCTTTTAAATAAACGGTTACCCTAAAATGTCGATCTTTTTTTCTCCTGATGAGCCAAAAGTCATTGATATTCACAGTGGAAGAGTTACTAGGTTTAAATCACATCGATCAAGTATGTTTTCGAGAGAAAAGGATAATACATTAAATCGACGAGTCAAGTCTCCATCTGTTGTTGCTGAATGTGTAGAAATGAAACATTTTCGCATGAATTATTTGGGATTTTGTGAAGATCTAAACAGTTTTTTTAGGATTACTGGCTCATTTGTATTGGGGCCAAACGTGATGTCTTTGTTTACTCAGCTTAAGGCATCAATGGAACCTTTTTTATTACATTGCTCTCATTTTTTTCATACCTCACCAAGTACTCGAAAAATTGGAAAGTACTCTCCAATAATTGAGTTTACTGTGAGGGTTTTAAGAGAGTGGTCATCATTTGTAGTTATAATAAATGAGTTAGCATCATCAGAATCGATTCCACATGTAGATAAGCTAAACTCCACATTTATTATTCTATTATCCGCAATCACTACAATACATAGTATTGTTAGCAAAAAATCACTTACCTCATCGAACAATAGCATTAATAGACTATTAGATAATGTCACAAAACACCAAAAAATGTTTTTAGATTCTGTTTGTTGCATTTCGCAAGCAAAATTATATAAGGAGAAGATAATAGAAATCCATAGAAGCTTTTCTGCCCTAAATCATAGCATCAACGATGTGATATTAGCATCTATTCCATCCCATATTGTCGCAACTCCAGAGATGACAAGACTTAAGACAGTTATCAAGGCATCTTGTGGAGAGATAATTTTCCTATTTGAATCATCATTGTCATATCGAAAATCTTTATCATCCCTTCTACAGTCAATGAAACTATATGATGTTTCATTGAGACAACTGCTCACAGTGATGAATATTGGTTTCCGCCTTGATATCGAACCATCCACATCATCATATGAAGATTCATCATCCGAAGACGAAGAAATTATTCCCAATATTCCAAAAAACACTTCTCCTCCAGAGATCTTCCATGTGGACATCCCCATAACAAAACAAACCCCAAAATCACTAATAAGAACATCAACATTATCAAAGAAGAAAAGTGTGGATGTGGAATCCATAATCAATGAGTTTGGAGATATGTTGAAAATTAATTTGGATAAGACACAGGATATACAAGAGAGAATTGCCATTGTTAAGAAGAGAATCAGAGAAACAAAATCAAATTTGAAATAATCAATAATCGGTTTTTATTATTATGAGTAAAGTATCATCTAGAGATCCTTCGTTTATCACCCGGCTCCAAAAGTGTCTGCAAAAGTACAGCAAGTTATCCAGGGATACAATGATTAAATTCGACATTACTGATCTTTTAATGCTATGTAAGGAATCAATACGTGTTCTTCAAGAAGACACGACTCTTTTGCGTATTGAGGCCCCTGTTATTATTATTGGAGATGTTCATGGCCAGTTTTATGATTTGATGGAATTTATGAAGACTGGCGGAGACCCCAAAGACCACAATTATTTGTTTTTAGGAGATTATGTTGACAGAGGAAGAAATTCAATTGAAACCATAACGTATTTACTGGTAAATAAGATCCTATATCCCAAAAAGTTTTGGCTAATTCGAGGGAATCACGAAACTCCAGAAATTTCGAGAAATTATGGTTTTTATACTGAATGCGCGCTTAACTACACGCCAGAACTATGGAATAAGTTTAATGAAGTGTTTGATTATCTTCCTCTTGCTGCTGTTATTAGTGATAGGATATTTGCTGTTCATGGCGGGCTTTCCCCTGATCTTAAGAGAATTGACAAGATTGCTTCGCTTAATAGGCCAATAAAAGTCCCTGAAACAGGCTTTATAGCGGATATTTTATGGTCTGATCCTGAAAATGTAAACGGGTGGCATCCAAGTGAAAGAGGGACTTCATTTTGTTATGGTCCCGATATTGTTGATGAATTTTTGAACGAACACGATTTTGACCTGATATGCCGAGGCCACCAAGTTGTTTCAAAGGGATATGAGTTTCCATTTGAACCCAAAAAAACTGTTCTAACAGTATTCTCCGCCCCAAACTACTGCGAAGAGTTTGGCAATAGAGGAGCCATGCTTGTTGTTGATAATCAACTTAGGTGCCAATTCTCATTCATTGAGCCACAACTCAAGGATAGATCTCCTATTAAAAGGCCATTGACTGCCAAAACAATGAGAGTTGTTCCAACATAGTTTGATCAGTAATACTAAAATACTGTTTAATATATTATTAATCAAAAACTACCTCCTCATCTATTATATCTATATTCCTGAATACAAAATCAATAAGGGAATGGTTAGATGGTTCGGTATCTACACGATTGGCATTCTCATTCAATGATTTTTCTTTTTGCTTTAGTAGCTTAATGCATCTATTTTTAATATTGATATCAGTCCTATTATTGAAAACTTTTGAGATTTTCCTCCATTTTGACCCAAGGATCGAATATTGATATAATAATTGATCATCTTCCTCCTGAGACCATGGTTTTGTATTTATATTCGGAGATAAATATTTTGTGTATCTTTCACGGCATTGCCTTGGTGTTCTTCCCTCTAACATTGATGAAACAATATACCAGTCTTTTCCGAACTCTTTAACTAAACACTTTAATCTAATATCCTCATGGGCTGTGAATTTATCCTTTGTTTTGCTCTTCTTTGTTTCCCCTTCATCATGACTCCCGTTGATTCTCATAAAAAACTAATCTTTTCATATGATTGAAAGGACTTGTTAATTTTTTTTAGAAAAGATTTATTTTTTTGAATATGATAACAGGTAATTTTATCAGTATTCACAGAATTGTTACAAATTGCTTGAATACCACAGTTGTTTTTTTGCTAGAAATGTCGGATAGTGGTAATAATTACAAACCTATTACAGTTCCAATTCTATCAAATCTGTGCTGTGAGATTTCATTGAATTGTTAAAAGTGCTACTGGTTTTATACAAAAAACTTAGGTGAGAGAGATTCAAATCGAGAAATTTTTATGGTGTTTTATCGAAACATGATCTCAAATAGCGGCAGTTACTTCTAACACCACCTTTTGGCAGTTTTGTTATCCTTTCATTACTGAGTTGTTACAGTTAAAGAAATGTGATATTTAATCATCATGAAAATGTGGAAACTGAATGGACTCATGTTTCTAATAACGTTAAACGTGATATCATCAGGCAGACTAGGAAAAAACCCCGGATACTTTGTTGATCGGAATGAACTTGGAAATATTTTTGTTGAGAAGTACCATATTCACAAGAAAGTTTCTCCGATTTCTTGAAATTATTTGAAAATTCCAGATATATCGAAGAAATTAGGCATTCTAATCTTATTAGTCTTTTTGAAGACAGGATTAGTCCAGAGATTATTAATGATCTCATTAGTCAAGTCAAATCAGTGTTTGATCATAGAATTAAGTACAAATTCATTTTTTATTGAATTTGAAGACATTTTTATACTTTTTCTCACTTTAATTGTGTTCAAGCTAAATCTTCACGAGATAAATGGTTTCAGTCAGAGATGAATACCCGGATTAAATCTTCTTTTTGTTTTTTGATTGCTTGAATAGAATTAGATCACTTCTTTTAAAAGGAAAACTAGTGGATACTAAAAAATATATTTTTTTATCAGATGGAAGAGAAGATTGCATTTGAAAATTTTCTTTTTGGAGACGGAAATGGAATTGCTATTGATGATATTGAGTTTTGTGTTGATCGAATTGTTATGTTACCTAAGATTCGACCTCATCAACTTGAAAAAGCTGTGGAATTATCTGTTGAGTATTGCAAATTAGCCGGTTTTCGGAGAAAACTATTAGAGAAATCTAATGAATGTCCAGTTTTGATATATAAATTGTACAAGAGATGTGTTTTTGTATATGAAGAAATCGAACCATTTTTAAACAATAGAGTCACTTTCATGTTGTGCTATTATTTTCGGAAAGAGATCAAAGATTTTAAGAGTTTAATCAAAAGTAAGTACAAACCATACGGTTTAGAAGAGTCATTTTTCAAGAATGAAAGCGATATAGATCAACAGATCGAATATGGTTATCCTCTTTCCAGTATTGAGTATTGTCTCAAGTATGATGTGATTGATGATTTAGCTGTTTTCGATAATTTTGATCGAAAAATTAAATGGAGTCCTTTTGAGTGGAGTATTAAGCCAAAATATCTTGATATATTATCCTTTGCTGGATTTTTTGGCTCAATAAAATGCTTTAAACATTTGTTAATGAAAGGATTTGGTATTAATGAATCTGTTTCATTAATGGTTGTGTGTAGTGGTTGTTTAGATCTATTCCATCTGTGTCAAGTACAACAAATTATAACTACCGAGAGTCTTTGCAAAGCATCCGAGTTTTGCCACCTATCATTGATGATTTTCATGAAAGAAAATGGAGTTGATATAAATGCAAAAAACAAAGATGTAGAGTTTTAATATTTGATAGGACTCCTCTTCATTTTGCTGCTGAAAATGGTCATCTTATTGTTGTTGAGTATCTAGTTAATCAAAAATCTGATATAAATGCAAAAAACAAAGATGTAGAGTTTTAATATTTGATAGGACTCCTCTTCATTTTGCTGCTGAAAATGGTCATCTTATTGTTGTTGAGTATCTAGTTAATCAAAAATCTGATATAAATGCAAAAAACAAAGATGATGAGTTTTAATATATTATCAGACTCCTCTTCATAGAGCTGCTGCTAATGGCCATCTTATTGTTGTTGAGTATCTAGTTAATCAAAAAGCTAACATAAATTCAAAAACAAAGGATAATCTGAGTTTTTATTTTATAATACTCCTCTTCATTTTGCTGCTCATAATGGTCATCTTAGTGTTGTTGAATATCTTGTTAATCAACATGCTGATGTAAATGCTAAATCATATGGATATCCATCTGGAGCACCTCTTCATTATGCTTCTTATAATGGTCATCTTTGTGTTGTTGAATATCTAGTTAACCACAAAGCAGATATAAATGCCAGAGATAATGGTGTTGAGTTTTTATATTTAATTGGACTCCTCTTCATAAAGCTACTTATAATGGTCATCTTAGTGTTGTTGAATATCTTGTTAACCAAAAAGCTGATATAAATGCAAAAACAAAAGATATCGAGTATATATATTTCAATGGACTCCTCTTCATTTAGCTGTTAGAAATGGTTGTCTTAGAGTTGTTGAATGTCTTGTTCATCATAATGCTGATATTAATGAAAAAGATAAAGATATTGTGTTATTTTAATTGATGATACTCCTCTTCATTTCGCTGCTGCTAACGGTCATCTTAGTGTTGTTGAATATCTTGTTCATAATAAAGCTGATATCAATGCAAAGAATATAGATGGAAAACCCCCATTGGGAGTAGCAAGGGATTTTAATATTCTTGAATTCCTCAACAGAAAAGGAGATTGTTGTAACTGATATTCGAAATCAAGGATTAAAAACCATATTCATGATTAATATGAATGTGTGGTTTTGTTCAGGCTTGGAAGGGTCCATGGTTATAAATTCAAATCGAGAAATAAATAATAAACAAGGTTGTACTCCAATTTTCCAGAACTGTCGTAAAGATATTCACTTTCCAGTTCAACCTAATAACAAGTATTACAGGTACATAAGAATCACATCTATTAGTAAGAGTTGGTACAATGATGATTATTTCGCTATATTACGTGTTGAATTCTTTGGATTTGTTAAATCTGAGTAAAATCCTTTTTTACTATCTAGGTTTAGAGATGCTTCTACAAATATGTCAATCTTCTTATTATAGATGTATGAGAACTCTATTTATATGTATCATTAAGGATCAGATTCATCAAATACAGATAGAAATTGTTCTTAATGGCTTCCTCTAGATCAAAAAGAGTTTTGATTAATTACTTGGTGCTCATTCGTTCTGTTGAATTATGTTTGGACACATGAGCATTTATTCCTAAACCAAACAATGATTTATATAGTAAGAAGGATCTTTCACTAAATCAAAGAGAGAAATTTCTAGATTTTCGAAATGTTGTTATTTGTTCTGTGTCTTGTTTCTTCACCTTTAACGAGAAAAAATAGTTCAAAACTTTCAGATTTGAGATTTGGATCGGATTTAATGAAATTATTAATCATGGAGACTTCTATTATAATTATGAAAAGTATACCGATTTGGCGGTATTTATTCATGCAATTGCAGCTAATATTGAGGACAAGATATCCTATTTCAAAAGTGGCTATTCAATCATTGAAATGTTAGAAGAATCCAGGGATTTGTTTGTTCAAAAAACAGTGAGAGATTTCCATGAGATCATGCATATGTCAAGGGTTAGCTATACAACTGAAAGCTTGATTGATGTATTATTCCCAACAATTCATTGCTCGTAGACAAGATAAGATATGGTCAATCCTACCAACTGAACTGAATTCATTGTTGAAACCAAAAATCAACACCATATTCAATATCAATACCAACATTAACAACAATAATATACTGATATCTGATTTGTTAAAGTGCTTATATAATAATGATCAAATGCAAAGCTTTTTTAACGGTTTCATTGCAGAATTATCAACTAGTTATAATCTTAATTTATCACTCAAGAAGATCCCAAGCTCATTTATCGACATTGCAGCCACTCTCAATAAGCTTCAATCCATCACAGTCGCATCATTTTTGAATATTTATGACTGAATTGTAGTTAACAAGGTTGAAGGAAAAAACAATTGTTTTGGCCTATTCCCAATTGAAAAATCCGAAATTCATTTGTTAACACTTATGGTATTATGATGAAGCGTGATGTGATCCTTTCTGATCTCTCACAACATGTAATTTTCTTCGACAAACTAATAACTATTTCATCATATACTAAAACATTATGGATAGCAAATTGCGTCCAATAGAAGTGTAATCAAAGCGCTTGTCAATTGATTTTGGAAACTCTTCACTTCAGAACTCGAATTGCACAAAGATATCATGACCAACAAATTTGCCCCCACATCATTAACAAAATTTGTAGCCCAATCAGCAGAATTTTTGGATAACATTGATCAAGATAGTTCAGTTGTTCCCCTCCCAGCCAAGAAAAAGAGCTATACCATGTTTTTCATTGGAGTAGTAGTAGGAATAGCTTTAATCCTGGTCTTATTCTTGGTTTTCAAACCAAAAAAGCATGATCAAGAAACAGAAATACCCTTTGCCAGTGATTTAGTCTAAACAGATTTACATTTTATCGTTTCTTTAAGAAATTTCAAATAAAACTGAATCTGAAAAATTCAAATAATGATGGGGCATTACGTAAACTGAATCAATTTGAGAATAATCATGCTCACAAATAATCAATTCAATCACTTCTAAATAATGGCACGTTATTTTTATTTACACATTGGATTGTTTTCGGAAATAAATTCACGATACAATGAATTAATCAACTTACTTACATAATTTTCAAAGAAAAATAAAGATTAATAATTCAAAAATTGAGTTTCAATAACATTTTTTCTGAGTGTTTATGGTAGAAGATTCAACGGTCCATTTATCAATATTCTGAAATATTTATAAAGCGGTTATTTATTCAATGCAATCACCAACATTCCAGCCCCTTCTTGCTGTTGGACGCGAGTATGTGCGTGATGTGAGTCCAAATATTGCTGATGAAGAAATAGAGCATTTGTCAAGTGTAATGAACAGGTACATTATGAACCAAGTGACATATGAATATGCATTTCAGTATTTTGAAAGATCTCTTGGAAGCGTAATTCCGATTCAGAGAATAGCTGCGATTCTATATCAGTGTAACATTCCTCCGACATCAATGGACGCACGCTTTCATCAAGCGCAGGCTTTATCCGGTTTGGGAAATAAGAAAATGAGGCAATGGACGGAAATTGAAGATCAAAGACTGTTGTCTGGTATTCATAAATATGGAACTGATAATTGGGCAATGGTTGCGAATCATTTAGGGAATACAAGAACAAGAGCACAGTGTTCTCAGAGATGGTTTAGAGGGCTTGATCCAAGAATTGTGAAAGCAACATGGACAACAGAGGAAGAAAACACTTTACTTGAATTGGTTGAACACCACGGCGATCATTCATGGACCAAGATTGCGAATACAATTGGAAATAGAAGCGATGCTCAATGCAGATATCATTATTACCAATTATTAAAAGAGAAACAAGGACAAAAACTCAGAAAAAGGTCAAGGCATCCGAAAATACCCACAGTAATGTCAGCTCCACAAGGATCATTAGGAGAAATGACACAACAACTTGAAATTAAACGCAAGGCAGTATCAGATCAAGACTCTGAAGAGAGCTGCCATATTGAAAAACTCCCATCAATCAGTGATTTGCTTTCCTCTCTTCCCCAAAATAGTCCTTTTATTAGGACTAATAACATTACTGGAATCATCAAATTATAACAAATTCATCATGAAATATTTAAATACTTTTTCTAAACTTTACATATGTTTATAAAAATGGAAAACCCCAAAATCGTGCTAGGACTCAAGACAGCAAAAATACCATCAGCTGATATGGGCGAATCCGATGATGGGAAGTTTTTCTCAAGTGATTCTGATTGTGATGATTTATTGTTAGCGAACACACGGGCATCTTTAGTTCCCTCACAGCGAAGCTCCACAATTAATAAGGTTGTCGGATTTACTGATGCATCTACACGAATTACTTTTCTCATTAGTGAACTTACTAATTATAAAATCCCACAAAAATATACTGGAAGATTATATTTAATTCCTGAGGAGAGTGTTCCTGCGGATATTGAAGCCGAAATCAGTCAATACGTTAAGGATGAAATCAATGAATTGAGTTTTTCCAGTTTAGATTATGATGATTCACTCGCCATTCAAATTGATCTTGTTTTGTTTGCTAAAGGGCATCCAATTAATTTAGAAAAATATACAGGATGCTCTGTCGATCCTCGATTACTTTCACTTGTTCATTACTGTTTGAGCCAAAACAAGGATCATGGAGTTTCTGCTTTCCATTGCATATCTTCACTTGAATTTATTGTTAAATCATCTGGATATGCTCCTGTTTCGTCATTATTTCCAGATTATACTGTTGAAAATGTAATACTTCGAATTGGACAAGAATTAGTGAGTCTTTTTCCAAGGCATCCAATCCTTCCTTCAGTGATTCATTCACTGGCTCCTTTTTCTTCAAAAATCGAGAATGTTTTAATAGACTCTATAGAAAATGAAAGCGAGGACTTTTCTGATTCATTTTTTGAGTCATTGCCCCAAATCAAACCATTACCTGGTACTCCTCGAACACTTTCACATGTTTTTGAAGAGAATCCAGTTAATCCACTTGAGCCTGATTTGAGTTCAATGCTCTTCGAAGCAGTTTCTGTTTCTGAGCCTCCAACATCATATACATATCAAATTACTGATGACGGAAAGGATTGTTTTCAGCCAAGCGAGTTTATAGATTGGATAATGTCGCTTAGAGTTTTGTCAAAAAGGTTTATTCTGCCACAAAAAGAGTCTGTTCAGAATAATAGACACGATTCATTACATGTTCAATATATTTCGCTACCACACTTTGCTACCCAACATGAGGATTCTCAAAACTCTAATCTTATTAAGGATTATGATTTGCCTTTTTTTGTTAGCTTGTATTCTCTATTTTATGATCATCAAGTTTTACTCAATGCATTGCCATCTGAAGCAATTGCTAATTGTTTCCATCTCTATTATCCTACTCTTCAATTCTTGAATTCATTAGGCGCCAAAGCCCCAGTGAAGAGAGGGTGCATATACCCTGGCTTAATTTCTAATGAACATGAAGCTCATTATACTTTAAAGAATCCGAAAATCGGGAATATTGCATTTACCATTGAGAATTTTTTAAGAATGATTCCTGCTGATACTATATCTCGGGCATCTATATATCCCCTTCAAATAAAACGGAGAATTCCAGCTTTAGAATCGCCTAGTCCACCAGGGATGCTAGCTTACCTATCAATGATTGATTTAGAGTTTATCCTCAGTGGAAGATCTCCTCTGACATGTCAAAGGATTTGTGGTCCACAACTAATATCTGGAATAAACCATCCTGCTTTAATCCGATCTAATCGGTACTCATCCCTCTACCAGTTTTATATACAAAATGACCTACCTCCATATATTGCATTCAGATGTGGATTTGCTATCGCTGTTTCGATTGCTGATGCCAGACCTGATGTTTCTTGTCAAATCATATTTGAATCATTATGTCTAATTCATCAATCCCTTCCACAACTAGCTCGATCACCAATCGTTAGGTCTGCCGTTCTTTTTTTTGCAGAATCACTTGAGAGATACGAAAGATATTACTATGCTGCTCTGTTATTTGATAACTATTTTTTATCCGATCCTACAGATTCATCATCTGCTTCAGCTATTGCCCAAATTGCCCAGAGAAATAGGGACATGATAAGATCTGTTTTTCATTATACAGAATCAGTGAAATCTTTGATTCAGCAGAATAAATGCGATGAATCATTATATATTGGACAAATTATATCATCAATTTTTTCTGATAGTGGACTTGATTATCTAGCGATTTCTACCTTGTCCTTTTTACTACGAAGATCGTATAATATTGGAGCTGGGAGAAAGATTAGACCCAAAGTCAATTCTGGTGATTTTAATGGATCACTTAAATTGATTCGGCCATCTTATCAATTAGTGACGCCAACTGAGGAATTTCGTCCAGATCCTTCTGCCATCAACACTATATTGGTATGCACTTCGTTTATTAATATTTTAATCCGTAATAGGATGTTTAATTCAGCCAGCCATGTTTTGTCATCACTTCAAAAATCGATGGATGCTCCTATTCTACCCACTGTAATATCATATCTCAAGGCCAAATTATATTTGAAGAAGAATTATTTTAATCAATTTTTAGAATCTATTCCGGTTTTTGATATTAGGATCAAAAAATCTAATTCATCATCAAAGATTTCTCTATTGTATTGTTTTAATTTCGATGCCACATCAGCAACTCTAAGACTTTTGGCAAGGTCTCACATTGATCGTCATCTTTTTGGCAAAGCATGTTTTTGGTCCGAAGTTTTATTACATTCAAGTGCTAAAAAATCTCTTAAAGAAATTGGGATTGCGTACTTATTAAGGGGAATCTCATTATCAATAGCATATCAGTATTCATGTTATCAAGTTATTGATACATTAATACCACCTCTGACAACTATGGAATCCCGATATGCATCACTAACAGAATCTAATGATTTATTGTGCTCAGATATGATAATATCTGAAGCATTATCTTCTCTGAATATTGCTAGAAATTGTTTTGATAAAGTTGGAAACCTAAGGAAATCAATTGAGGCCTCATTGAGATTTGTAGATTTGATTCTCCAGTATTACTATGATCCCCTGGTTCCTGGTATTGTATCTGACAAAGAACTTGAAATCAAGCAACCCCAGTATTTCACAAATCCTAAGTTTTTTACTCAATCAGAATCATTTAAGCCATCAATAGAAAAGATAACAGGATCTTTGGCCATTGATGAAGCAATTCGTATATCATTATTATCACATAAAAATAGTTCCAGAATAATGCATCCAATATTAATATTATATTCTCAAGTTCTCTTGTCCAAATCCTATGCTTTTAAAGGGAAACCACAGCTTTCTAAAAGTTACTTTGATTTCGCATATCAAAACCTAAAAAGGTACTATACAAATGGTTCAAGGTTTTTATTCCGGAGACTACCTTTTTCTTCTCTTCGAGTTTTTGAACATATTATCACCCTGATGAGTCATCAATTGTTTTTCTATGATTCGGCCTTTATTAATGATCATTTACTCATTATAGATGTTTTTAATGATATCAAAACTTTGATTTCAAATAGAATGCGGGTGATTACTCCTGATAGCCAGATTCCATTATCCCCGAGTATAGATATGGATGCAATGGTGCTAGAATTGAACAATCTTAAGCATCCTGATTTTCTTTCTGTTTTGAGAGATAGCGGTCTTCTCCAACAGGATGATAAAAGCCTTGATATTAATAAATTAGGTTTAGAAGCACTATTAAAACGAATAAATGCAAATATCAGGCTATTCGAAACACAAAAGTTAACAGAAAGTGAAATGAACATGAAGAACAAATCCATTTGTTACAAAATGGAAACCAAAGCGAAGTCAATTAGACAAAATTCTCATTCAGTCTCCCATATTGATACATCATATTCATCATCATGTCGTCAATGCCCTGGGGCAGAAAGGGTTGTTTTTATTATTCATTTATTTGATGTAATAATTACATATATACCCAAACATGGACTTATTCACAAAAAGGAACTACAATCATCTTTGGCCTCAAATAGTATTGTTTTTAATAATGAAAAGATCCAGTTTTATGCGTCGTTTTTTTCATATCAGTTTTTGCAATTAATTTGTGACTACATTTATTGTAATAAGAAACAAAAGGATTACTCAATCAGTTTAGATCTTGCCAGTCCATCAATCGAAGAAGCCAAATTAGGGTTATTTGGATCATTGCTTGAAGATTCTACATTTCTATCAAATGAAACACCAATTGTCCCTGATGATCATAGACTTGGACAGAATTGGTTCCAGAGAAATAATGGGACATTAACCACAATATCACCAATGGTTGATAATTCTATTGTTTTTATCTTGAGTTCTGACTTGCATGCTCTACCTATTGAAATTTTCTTTCCAAAAGCTCTAGTATTCCGATCCCCTTCATACTCCCAAATTCTAATGTACCGTTCATCAATTCCTCAGCCATTTTCTATCCCCCCTGTTATTCTCTTCCGAAGAAATGAACCTCGTGATATTCTCCATGAAGATGGTATTGTTCGAAGCATTGAATCAATTACTCAATTTATTGGTGCAATAGGCGGCTGTCAACCAAAACTTCCATTAGTTGATGGCGTTGAGAGGATTTCTCCATTTCCATTCCCATTGTTTTCATCAAATAAGCCAAATAATTATTATGAGCAGGAGTATTCTTTTTGTTCAATTATCAACACAAATCTTGATGAGCCACCGAAAAATGTCTCCAATGGATCTCTTCTGGTTTTTACATATTCTGATATGTGTGAGATGCCATTATTAGTCGAGAAACTTGTCTCAGACTATCCAAGAGCGTATTTCATGTTTATTCCTTCAAAGAGCATTAGAGAGGCATTTAAGATAATGAAAAAAGTTTTCCTCAGACAGTTGATTCGCCAGCAATGGGCCGAATCTAATACTATTAATGAGTCAGAAATCGCACATCTTAATTTGTCCAGAAATAATGGGGACTTCATTGCTGCTCTCCAAATTAAACTACGTGATAAGCTTAATGTTCCGATTCCCTTATATTTTCCAATAAATAAATAGAATGTTTGTTCATTTTAGATTAATGTTTGATTAACCAGGTTAGTATCGCAGAGACCCGAAGAAAAGTCTAAAGGTAGTACGTATGATGGGAGATCTTTTACAAAAGAGAACAAATCTTCTGTCCACAATTCATAACCAAAGAAAACATCTATAGGTATTTTTTCATCCATGGTCCTATTGAGTGTCAAATTGAACTCAGTTGGCTCATAAGCAGGGAATACCCTAATAAAGAAAACATGATTCTCTTTTTTCCCAAAGAAAGAAACTTTTGGAAATCCTTCAATTTCATGAAGACAATCGTAACCAGGACATTTAATAATCAGAGTAACTTTATGCATATACTGGTTGAATTCAGGAACAGAAAACTTAAATGTTTCCAATGTGCCGTTAATGTCAATACTGGAGAAGGAAAACTCTGGCCATTTGCTAATAAATGGTGGAAAGTCCATATTAGAGTCTTTAAATAATAATGGGGTGTTTTTATGAGGGAAAGTGTGATTATTATCCATCTTTATATTACTTAGGTCATTTATTTTATCATAAATAATCTTAAGAATCCTCTTTCCTGGCCGAGGAATATATGTAACAACAGACTCGCCTTCATCAAAAAAGAAATGACTTATGGCTCCTTGAACATTAAAATCATTGCTCAAAGATGGATTCTTAAGGATTAAATATGCTATTGAACTAATAAACATTGAAACTAATAAAAACATGCTAATTCTGGTATTCTTCAATGTAAGGAAATGCGGTAATAGTACCATTAGATAGAAGAATAAATACAACACACACATAATAAATGGAACAACTTCGCCCTTAAAATCTGGTATTAGCATTGAATATTGAACAAAAGCTCTATAAAGGCAAAACCATATGAGAGATAGAGGGAGCAAAGAAAACAAGGATATTAGTTTAGATAATAGTGCAAATTCCATAAATATGAAACTTAAGAGCGAAAGTGGGAGCATCCATATGAAAAGTATAGAACTATCAAGATTTCTGGACAAAAGGCATAAAACAGATAAAAACACAACAGACAAGGCATGCGCATTTCTTTTGTTCAGCACATACTCAGGAATAAATGAAAATACAAACAAAATTGGGACAAGAATTACAATGGAAAGCAAAATAAATGATGTAAAAGGATTAGGAGCATAGCTCAAAGAATTATATTGATATAAAAGAAATGAAACACCAATTGATATCAACAAAGATAAAACAAATGCTAGCAAATACAACAAAAGCAAATAAATGAATGATAAAAGTTCTTTTCTCATTACGAGGAAAACAATAGGAACTAGTATCATTAATGAAAAATAAAGAGACATGTATTGTCTTAATCTATCAGGTAATGAGAAAACAAATGGTGAAACACCGATTGATGAAGCAGGCAAATCTTTGGCACTTATGTTGTATTCATATATAAAATTATATAATGCATCTCCTAATAACTGAAGATGATCAGGAGATCCAATAGAGTCCTTTGGCGTGTGATACTTAGTGGGGTTACCAATAAACAGCGCTTCAGCACCGGAGTATCCTGCAGCCTTGAAATTTGCAGAGTCCGATGACGAAGAAACAATACCAATTTTAATAAGATCATCAATCATTGTTGCAACAATAACCCTTGGTGTGGTAGACCAAGCGCGAACAGTCTCCGAGGTTCCATTTCCTTTTTGCAACAATATCATTGGAAGGCCCGGACCAAGTGATTCTACATTCAAATAAGCAGCAAAAGGAACATTCAACTTCAAGAAAAGATTAGATCCTTGTAGTCCAATTTCCTCTGTACCCACGAATAAAAAGAGAACAGGCACCTTGAGTATCTTAGTCCCATCCAAAATATCATTAACCAACTCCATCATGACGGCAATAGCTGCAGCATCATCATATGCTCCTGGTCCTGATGTTTGGCTGTCAATATGAGCACTAATCAACAAAGGAAGAACATTTGATTCTTTCGGAGTAATTCTAAATAGAAGATTGCGAACATCTCTATGAATTTGGTTATTATAAGATCTGTTTTGATATCTAATTTCTCCAGATTGCTCTTCAAGTGTAACGAAATAATTGGAATTATTCACATTTCTATCAGATTTTTGTTGTAAAAACTCCATGATATATTGATATGATTGATTAAAAAGCAAAGATGACATTGGCCGCTTGGGAATAACAGAGGCGATCTCGTTCCAATATCCAAATGCTCGGAAACCCGAAAATTGGTTAATTTCTGGATTCTTAGCAGGAGGGGCATAAAGAAATACAGATTTTTCTATAAAATAGAAAAAGGCAATGGTAATTGCAAAAAACTGAATTATAGTCTTTCCTTTGATTGACATTCAAGTTTTATAGCGCAAAATTGCCTCAAAATCACATAACAAACACCAAATCACAAAAAAGTTTCAAACAATAATTCTTTATTTAAATGATTATGATAAATTATCTCAATTCAACAATTTCCTGTGTGTTAGTTAAACCATCCGCCTCAGATAGGTTCTTGTCGTCATATAATCAGACAAGGCTGAATATTTCTTCAGAGGCAAAACATACTTTGAGCTTAGTCTGAACTGGTCGAGCAAAGGGTAAAAACATGGGTAATTTAATAGTTTATTCTCCCAGGTTAGTTCAGGTGAATGCTGAGGGAACTTTTAGAACGGCATGTTGAACATCTACTTGTTGGTCTTGAAGATGGTTTATTTTCAGCTTCACTGCATATAAGCCCCAGTCTTAAAGAAGCTGTTCTCAGTTCTTTATATCTTTTGGATACCATATCTTCAAATTTAGAGGAAATTTCGATTATTTTCTTTTCTCTTTTAGATTCGCAATTATTGATTTCTTCTTGGTGTCTTTTTTCCATTTCTACTTGCTGAGCTTGGTATGCTAAATTGAGTTCTTCAATCCTCTTATCTACTGAATTTTGATGAATCACCTTTGATTCTTCAAGGATCTTTTCGGCAAGCTCATATTCTCCATACTTAGCTTTCAGTTTTGCAGATGTAACCAATGCTTGTGCTTCTGGAACTACACGGTTAGTTTCTGTTTCTAAGTTGGCTGCATAATGGTAGGCCATCTCTTCCACCCTTTCACTGTGTTTCCGATGAATCTCAACCAACCTTTGTGCAAATTCCGATTTTTTCTGAGAAATGGCCATTTCCATTTCTTGTTGAATAGTGATGATCTCAACTTTAATCTTTTCTTCAATTAAGCTATACTCTTGCTCGGCTGTTTGCTTCCTTTTCACAAATGAATCGTTTTTTTCTTGTTCTTGAAGAGTCTTGATGTGAACATCTATGGCCTTGGATTTGCCAAAGTCGCATTGCTTGATTGCTTCTATTCTCTGCTTCTGAAGAACAGCGATTTGAGCTGTAAGTGAACAATCCATTAATGTACGTTTAGATTATTAGAACAGTTTTCTTCATATTGTAGCGGTACATAAACCAGATCAATGAGACCAGTAGTATTGTATATATCCATTCCTTGTTTGAACCATTTACTGTCTTTATGAACTGGGTATATTGAATAAACACGTCATCTTGTTGGAAATCATCCACGGTAAAAGATATGCTCAATCTTAGTGCACTTTCAGTAGATGCAGGTGCTTTGCAAACAGCATATCCTGCTTCAATAATTGAACCTTCAACAATTGTGTTCCCAAATCTGCAAAAAAACTGAGATGGAACGTAAAAATTCATACTATCGTATCTAATATATACACTTTTGTTAAAAAATAGTTTTTTTGGAGCAATCGATACAATTCTCGGATGTGGAATCTTGCAAATCTTGACCCCATCGCCATCCCACCCTTTTAAGCAGCGACATCTCCCAGGATAAACACAAAAGGCTTTCTCATGACATTGATCATCACACTTATAACACCCTTCAGCAGAAAAAGGATCGCCAAGACTATATCCAGCCAAACAATGACATGTTCCATCATTCCCATAGAAAGTATTAAAACCAGAACACTCTTCATGGATCATCACCAGTGTGGCTAGAAACATGTGCGCTCTTCAGGCTCGAGAGAGGAGAGTAGCCTGTCAACAAATTTGGTTCAATATTATTGGGTCTGACATTTAAATGGAACAAACATCTCATCTTGGAATTCCTTTTATTACATCACGTATTGCTGAATTAGAAGCGATTATAAGTGAGAGGAAGCGGAATGTTGCCAGATTGCAGGCGCAGAGAAATGACTTAAACAAGCAAGTTAGAGATTTGAAGGATGAAATTTTCCATCTTCAAGAAAACCCTTCTGATATTGCAGAACTTGCCAGAAAGGTCGGGAAGAACAGAGCATTGGTTTCTAACCACCATGAAGGTAAATACCTTGTCAATGTTGATGAAGATGTCGATATCTCAACAGTTCCTTCAGGTACAAGAGTTGCTCTTAGGAGTGATAATATGGTTCTTCATCGTGTTTTGCCAACAAAAGTTGATCCTCTTGTTGCTTTGATGAAAGTTGATAAAGTTCCCGATTCCACATTTGAAATGATTGGTGGCTGCGATCGCCAAATCAAAATGATCAAGGAAGTTATTGAATTGCCAATCAAGCACCCTGAAATTTTCGAGTCTTTAGGTATTCCTCAACCAAAGGGTGTTTTGCTTTATGGTCCACCAGGAACAGGAAAGACCCTTTTAGCTAGAGCCGTTGCTCACCATACAGATACCACATTTATCCGTGTTTCTGGTTCTGAACTTGTTCAGAAGTATATCGGTGAAGGTGCAAGAATGGTTCGTGAGCTCTTCGTTATGGCTCGCCAACATGCCCCATCTATCATTTTTATGGATGAAATCGATTCAATTGGTAGTACACGTGGAAGCGGATCAAGATCAGATAGTGAAGTACAGAGAACAATGCTTGAATTATTGAACCAGCTCGATGGATTCGAAGCATCTAATAGTATAAAGGTTATCATGGCTACTAATAGAATTGATTGCTTGGATCAGGCTCTTCTTCGTCCTGGAAGAATCGACAGAAAAATCGAATTTCCAAACCCTGGCGATGCAGGAAGGCTTCAAATTCTTAGAATCCATTCAAGGAGAATGAATCTTCAAAGAGGTATTAACTTAAGGAAAATTGCATCAGAAACAAACGGTGCTAGTGGCGCAGAGCTTAAAGCCGTTTGTACAGAAGCAGGCATGTTTGCATTAAGAGAGAGGAGAGTTCACGTCACACAAGAAGATTTCGACATGGCCGTTTTCAAGGTTCTTAAGAAGGATGACAAGAGAAACATGAGTATCAAACAAATGATGAAGTAAATCACTTAAAAAGATTAAAATTTCCTCGTTTAGTCCTTGCACAATTTGATCATCTTGCAAATATCATGAACCTCAGTCTCCTTCTCAATCAACTCAATGATGGTTGGTAAGAACTTGTCAACAAGCTCAACACAAACTGGTTGAACCTCTGGCTTTGTGTACTTGCAAAGTTCCTCAGCCTTCTTAACAATAACTTCAACAGTGGCTCCATCCTTCAAGTAGTCCTGGATAAGTGAAACATAGAAATGGCAAAAGATGCACTTCTGTGTGCTGTCACCAAGGGGGCGGGAGGCGGGGCGCTTAAGGGCAGAACCGAGGCCGATTAAGGCAAATAATCCTAACATAAAATAAGTCGGTTATTTTTTGATAGAAAAGTGACTTTGAATAAAACCCCCAACGTAAATTACAGTTCCAGCCAATGGCAAATAATCTGGTATCCTTGGCTCACAATGCTAACAGAATTTTGTATGTCAGGAACCTCCCACATAATATAGATGGCCAAGACTTGTATGATTTATTTGGCAAATATGGCCCAATTCGCCAGATACGGCTTGGGAACGTTCCCGCCACAATTACGACAGCGTACGTTGTATATGATGATGTTTATGATGCCGAGAAAGCCAAAAGCTCCCTAAACGGGTACTCCATGTCTGGGAGGTTTCTTATTGTTCAGTTCTTCAAGATTCGGCCTAAATCTTGATTTTTGTTATTTAAACGGAAAGTAAACTATGACTGAGACTTACTCTATTGACACCAGTGGATCACGAAGGAAGAACCGGGTTCGGATACCCAAAGATGTCAAAAACAAGCTATTTCAATCCATTGATCAGTCTTCTTATTCATATGTTCCATATTCTGGGATTGATTATTCTAATGTGACATATACTCAGCAAAGCAATGAGGAACCGTATTCGATTACGCCAAGCGAGTCTACGAAAATGAAAGTTAGAGTTAAAATACCCAAAGTCTATAGCGATTTGGATCAAGGCAAGAAAAAAGAGATTGCCCGTGTATTATACCAGAACAGCGTTTCAAGCGAGCAAATTGCTGCTCCTGTTACCACAGGGGATGTGACTGGGCTTGAAATGAATACAGATTTGGCTGTTCCTTATAAATCATTTAATAGAGCAGTAAATTCTGTATCTAACAAGAAAAGGATCAGAATGAATGATGAGGAAGCCACATTTTCCGATTTGGAAGATGAAACAGTTGAAGGATCGCATCAGAATGACAGGTTTTTGATGAGCAATTCCCGAAATGTTGAAATAACCAGGGATACCATAGATACTGCAACTGTTGCCCTTGAAGAATCAACATTTGCTTCGGCGTTTTTCGAAGCGCCTCCTCTCCCATTGTCAATGGCAAATCAGCCCGAGCCTAAAAAGCGGACAGAAGAACAAATTCAGAGATATGAGAATAAGAAAGAGAGAAGAAGAGAGCTGGCTGTCCTATCCGGAATCGATCCTCCTCTTTCAGTTGATATATCAGAGACCATTTCTATGAATTCTAGCATTGCTGCAATACCAGAGAAGTTTTTAACACAAGAGCAGTTCACTGAAGATACCCAAGACATGCAGAAATTATACCCAAAGAGCGAGAGATATGTCCCATCAAACATGTACAAATCCAATGACATCTTTATTGATACATTGCCAACCGGAGAGAATGATAATCTAGACTTGAATGTTCGGGGTTTGATGGGATCCGATGAAGAAAAAGATTTTACATACACAATTCTCAAGACAAGCGAAGATGAAACAAGTGCGGAATACGAAATATATGAAGAAGAAATTGAAGAAGAACTGATGGAAGTAGAAACAGAGGAAATAAGAACAGGCGATTACATTGAGGTTTCGGCGAATGAAATGGAGTCAGATCCTAATGGAAAATACCTCATTGTCAAAGGGAAAAAGAAGAGGAACCTCGATTCAATCCAAATGATATCTGAATTGGTAACTGCCACAACCGGAGAAGGAGAATTCAGAGAAGCTATCACAGGTGAAACAGGTGTGTCTTTTGTTGAAGTCACAGAATCAACAGCAAATGATCAAGTAGACTCAGAATACGAATATGTTACAGCACCTGAAGGAATCCTTGAGTCTCAGTATGTTACGTCTACAACGCCTGAGGAATTCCTGTCATCGGGAATTGAAAGTTTTGTGGAAGAGGAAATTAATGAGTGAAATTTTCTTATAATTAGTTATTTTTTTTATATAAACCCCATAGAAATATTTAAATGGAAACAATAACGGGATCCACCATTGGCGAAGTGTTATTTGAGCAAGAGATCAAGGGGACAGAAGCTTTTAGTGTTTATGAAGGTATTTTTGTACCAGTTAATCAGAAAGTCATGGTTAAAGTATATGACAAAGGGGTGATTGGTGAGAATGGGGAGATTCAAAGAGTCAGGGATGAAATAGATTGGTTTAAGAAGCTTAACCATCCTTTTTTGGCGACATACATTACAGATTTTGAGAATGAGGAGAGGATTTTTATTGTATTTGAGTATTTAGCGAATGGCCAGCTTGCTGAGTATATTTTGAGCAAAGGAAGGATGACAGAGCTGAGAGCAAGGAAGTTTTTGTCTCAAATATATTCCATTATAGACTATTTTCACAATGTCATGAGAATTGTCCACAGGAATTTGGTTCCGGAGCTATTTTATATTGATGAATATGAGAATATAAGGCTAATAGACTTTAGATTTTGTGTTCAGATTGAGAATGAAGAATTCCAGGTATCTGGGCAATGCGGTGACCCTATTTTGCAACCACCAGAGATGCAATATAGCCAGTCTTATAACTATTTAGTGGATCTATGGTATACAGGGATCCTGATGTATTTTATTGTTGTAGGGGAGTATCCTTTCAGGATGAAAGTCAAAGAGGAGAGCTCATCTGAAATCTCATATCCAAGTTTTTTAAGCTCGACATTTATTGATTTCCTTAAGAAGGCACTTCACAGGAATTTTAGACAAAGGATTACCACAAATAGCATTGTAGACCATCCATGGTTCTCTAAGACAGAATTTGCTAAAATTGTTCCCTTTCTTCATGGTGTTGAAATGTACGGTATATATAATGAATCCCTGTCAAATTCTTTGGCTTCATATGGGATTAATATTGAAAAACTTGTGATCGATCTATCTAAAAGAGCATTTACGACCGAAACATCAATATTCAGGTTATTATCAAGGAAGGAATTCATGCTATCTATGTATCCTTCGGAATCTGATAGTGATTGGAGTAATAGGGAAAGGAGGCCATCTGGTTCGGGTAACAGAAGATTATCATGGGAAATGTCTTCACCTGTTTTGCTTCCTCAAAGACCATCATTTAAACCAAAGCAGCTTCCAAGCCCATCTGCATGTCCCGTTCCTGTAGCTGCAAGAAGATCTTCACATAATCTATCCTCAAAAATCATTCCTAATAAATAGTTAAGTGCTTTCACATTTTTTATTGTAGATAGAATGGCTTAATATTATCCGGGCTATATGGTTTCTGGCAGATTGGGCATAGCAAATCATGATTCATATCAAGGCATGATCGGCACATAACATGACAGCAAGTTGATAAAATAGTATCTCTCCTCGCTTTGTTACAAATTGGGCAGATAGCCATGTTGATATGCTTCTTGGCTTGGAGTGGGCTATTCTTTTTATCAATACATTCTGGAACATAATTCTTATACTTTTCTACCTCCTGTTGCACTCTAAATAAATCCTCAATTGCATTTTCTAAATCAAGCTTAGCATTACCAATTGCCATACTCATTTGATAATTCATCTTACTTAATTCTTCGATTTCTTTTTTCTTTTCTTCAATACTATCTGTTTCTTCATCTTTTGTGAAGAACTCTTTAAGCTCCTCCTCAATATTCTTTTGTTCATCTATACAACCGTTGAGATTTTTCATTATACTGGATAGGTCCTCACACCATTTAGCCATATCATCAAGATGTAAACTTTCGAAAGCATCATGAATTGACTTTTCGTATTTGCTCAACTGCAGCATTTCATCTCTTTGCAACAAACTTTCTTCATCTGCTTTCTTGTTCTCTGCTATTAGTTTAAACAAAACCTGATCTTTTTGATGAATCTGAGACATTATTGTATGTTGATCATTGCATAAATCGAATATCTCTTTCCTAATTTGGATAATTTTGGAAAGCTTTTCTAAAGATGCATTAAACTGGTTGGCAGCATCAGAATCAACAGGAACATTATGCATCTCGTTTTTGAGCCTCTGTTCTGCATCATGATAAAATGCTATTAATTCTTCGTGTTGGTGATCGTAATTATCAAATTTCACATCGGAAAAAACACTGTCAACAAAAGACCGCAGCTCCCCTCTCATATATTCCACTTCCTTTTGTTTTCTATTAACCATGTCAACTAGTGAAGAATGTTGTCTTCTTAATTCATCAATAGCATCACGGCTGTTTTGAGACATTAATACAATATGGTTTGTGCATTTTTCCACACAATGTTGTAATCTTGGGATAATATCTTGTTGTGCTTGCATTGCTCGGATTGCATTCATCATAAAAATACAGCTTCTTTGAACACCAATATAAAAGGGGGACTTCAATAGGTCCTCAGTCTCGCAATCAGCAAATGATATTTCATCACTTTTCACAGATGCCTCTTTGAGAGTGGTTATTGACTGATGCAATCGAGTGACACTAGCCAACCTTCGTGATATATTCGATATCAAACACCTCAATTCAATGGTATCCTCATCTGGGTCTGTTCCAAATTTAAGTTCTGATTGAAGCCACTTGTTTAAAACAGAAGGAAATTCTTCAGAATCAATATCATTCTGTTGTACTTCATTATTTTCATCTACTTGCTCATATGTTTCATTGATTGTTGGGTTCAAATCATTAGACAATCCATTTATATCATTTTCTAATCGTATTTTCTGGTCCTTTAAAAACAAAACAAACTCTGATGTCCTTTTAGGAATAGCAGGGCTTTTGAAATCGATTTTGAGCAAATTGTTCGCAGTGCTCTCAATTACACCTTGTAAAAATTGTACATGTTTGATTGCAGCATCAAAATCTTCAGATTTTCCTGTCGTAAGATTAAATGAAGGGCGAACACAGCTTCCTAAAAACTCGTAGACTTTAGCCGATGGCATATCGCTAAACAAGTATTCTGTGAAAACCATATCAAAAGCAAGTAGCTCTGTAGATTTCATAAGCTCAAAGCATTTTTTTGATAATTCATCTCCTCGCTTAATACTATGAGAAATGTTAAATTCCATGTGTTTCAACCTTTTTTGAAGCCTTTGGATTTGCGAAGAAAGACTGGATTCGGTTTTTTCTTCTTGCAAAACAATAGTTTCTTTCGAAATTGCGTTCTGATCAGCTAAATTCTCGATTTTTTTTTCTATCTCGTTCATGAGAATGTCACTTTTATCCCTCTAATAACACCTCAAATAATACTCATCCACTCTCAGGAATGTTTAAAAGACTCGAGCATTACGATGCACTGAATTTTCCAAAGTCGTGCATGCTCGAGCAAAAGTGAAAAAACTCTAGCTTGCACGTAGGGCAACCCTGTCCACTCTGAGAACATACACAAACATCACAAACTGAGGAATTGAACCACCATTTTAAGAGTACAATAAATAACATAGTGAAAAACTGTGAGTTTGGACAATATTTATATAAATTGGTCCTTGCTTGATCAAATTTTGCATTCACTCTTTAAGAGCAGAATATATAATGATCTTATCATTCAAACACAAAACAAGACTTTGAATAACTGACAACTCATATACTCCTTAAGAATCCACTTGAATATTAATGAGAATATCACATTGAATTCTCTCCAATTCTAATCAATGTGTATGGAGATAATTACACATGTAATAATGATTATGTTCTATTCATGAAAGACTCATTGTCGGCCATAGTCGAATATTTCCAAAGGTATTTGATTTAGAGCCGAGTTAAGCAATTATGATACGGAATAAGACTAAAAATTGGGAGATCCTGTTTGAGATAAAGTTGACATTTTTTTTGTTGATGCCAGAAGTTGTTTTCCAGTGTCAAGATAAGACAAAACATGTTGAAAAGAGATTTTTGTTGTGTTTAAACAAGTATCTAGATGAATATTCAGGTCAAGATCGGATTGTTTTGAGTGATTCATGTGATTTTGATGTTTTTTGTCATTTCATTGATTTTCTTGTGTCAGGACATATTCCTAGTGATAGAAATGATCAGATTGGAGTTATTAATCTGTTGAGAGAATGGGAATCACATTTTGGAATTCTTGATGGTTTTCGTTTTCGTCTATGTTGTCAAGAGAAAGATGGAATTGTTGTTTATAATGGAGAAGAATATAAAGTGAATATTGGATGTTTGTTGTTTCATAGTTTAGTTTTTCGGGAATTCTACAAGAATAGTTGTGGAATGGTTTTTAATTTTGATTCTTCATATTCTAGAGAATCATTTGAAGTGTTTCTAGATCTGATTCATAATCGAATCAGTTATCCAAGTGTTGAAAAAGCAGGTGATGTTTATGATATTTGCAATTGTCTTCATTGTGAT
>Ga0209639_1000598_pt1 | contig 47735 bp, 35 predicted proteins | sample EPASupsiteHSE605_FD_187268 | JGI IMG/M metagenome (GOLD analysis project Ga0209639, IMG submission 187268) | Bioremediated contaminated groundwater from EPA Superfund site, New Mexico - Sample HSE6-05 (SPAdes) (version 2) | ecosystem: Environmental > Aquatic > Deep subsurface > Groundwater >... | reverse complement strand
TTCGAACAATGGCTTGTGGCAGCTTTCGGCGTCGCCAGAGAAGGCTGCTGGGCGATACGACTACTCTTCTCATTACGCACCCCGGGCAGAATAATGAGCGTAAGCTGAACTTACTGAGGAAACTCTAATTAGTTAATCAAAAACATTTCCATCGATGGCTGTTCCGCAATCCCCCTTTGTCTCTCACTTTGTCCTAGCCGGGTCAGAATGACCCATTCGAGTAAAGTTATGGGCCAAGATGACTCACCCTGTCCGAGACCTGTTGTTTTCGGTCGTTTTGGGGCAATTTGGCCGTCAAATCCTCTTCGTTTGCCGCATCGCCGTTGGCTCGTGGGACATTTCGCGGCATCTCGAGACGCTTACCCCATATAACATACTAAAATTTCGTTATTTTACGCATGGCACGATCCTTGCTATAAACAGGTAGCGCATATTTGGATCCAAACAGAGGCAGCAACGACTACAGCAACCCACAAAATAAGGATGGTGTCATTATGGCAGTTCGTGAAGAAGTCTACGGTTATTTCATTCCCAGCGTCACCCTCATCGGCATCGGCGCCGCCAAACAAATTCCCAGCAAGATTAAGGCACTCGGCGGATCCAAGCCGCTGATCGTAACTGACAAAGGCATCACCGGCGCAGGCATCACCAAACAGATCACCGATCTCTTGGAAGCCGCCGGCATGAAGTATGTGGTCTATGATGAGACCATCCCCAACCCTACCGACAAGAACGTCCACGACGGCGTTGCTGTCTACAACAAAGAGAAATGCGACAGCCTGATCACCCTGGGCGGCGGTTCCTCCCACGACTGCGGCAAGGGCGTTGGCCTGGTAATTGCCAATGGCGGCAAGATCCATGATTTCGAGGGCGTGGACAAATCCTCCAAACCAATGCCGCCCTACCTGGCCGTTAACACCACCGCCGGCACCGCTTCCGAGATGACCCGCTTCTGCATCATCACCGACACCTCCCGGCATGTGAAGATGGCCATTGTTGACTGGCGCGTCACCCCGGGCATCGCGGTCGATGATCCATTGTTGATGATGGGCATGCCGCCGGCACTAACCGCCGCCACCGGCATGGACGCCCTCACCCACGCGGTGGAGGCCTATGTGTCCACCATCGCCACCCCGATGACCGACTCCGCCGCTGAGAAGGCCATCGAGCTGATCGCCAAGCATCTCCGTCCGGCCGTGGCCAATGGTCAGGACATCAATGCCCGCGAAGGCATGTGCTACGCCCAGTACCTCGCCGGCATGGCTTTCAACAACGCCAGCCTCGGGCACGTCCATGCCATGGCGCATCAGCTGGGCGGTTTCTATGACCTGCCCCATGGCGAGTGCAATGCCATCCTCCTGCCCCATGTCTCCAAGTTCAACCTGATCGCCAAAATGGACCGTTTCGTCAAGATCGCCGAGTTGATGGGCGAGAACACCAGCGGCCTGTCTCCCCGCGATGCAGCTGAACTGGCCCTGGTGGCGATCCGCAAGCTGTCCGCCGACATCGGCATTCCTGGCGGCCTGATCGAGCTGGGCAAGCGGTATGGCAAGGAAGTCAAGGCCTCCGACATCGACACCATGGTCGGCAACGCCCAGAAGGATGCCTGCGGCTTGACCAATCCGCGTTGTCCCAAGGATGCGGACGTCAAGGCTATCTACACCGCCGCGCTGTAAACAGAGGAGATTTAAAAAGATTCCCGGTGGGGCCCGTCCCTGTTTTCCCTGACTTGGCCTGAGCGGGCTTCACCGGATTTCTACCAACACGATCAAAGTACGCTGTGGTTGGCGTTGCGGGACGCATGTTCGCGTCCCGCATTTCACGTTCCCCCTGGAAAGGAGGAGCAGGGCCTTTTCTCCTTGTGCCCCTGCTCCTCCAATCCAAATCCAACCAAAAGCACCCAAAACGGACAAGTATTGACAAGAAAGGAAAATTGAGCTAATTTTTTTTCACAACCCATTGAATTTTAGTTTTTTTTGCACCACGACCCCACCATCGTTTCTAACGGGTACGGGTTCCCGGCGGAGCCCGATTGTTCTCTTTTTCATATAGGAGTTATCAAATGGCTGATAGAATTTTTCGTGTGAACATGTCGGACCTGAGCGCCAAGGTCGAAGCTGTACCCGAGGGATGGATGGGCCTGGGTGGTCGCGGCTTGACTTCTACCATTGTCGCTGCCGAAGTCAAACCCACCTGTCACCCCCTGGGCAAAAACAACAAACTGGTTTTCGCGCCCGGCTTGCTCTCCGGCACCCAGGCCGCCAACTCGGGCCGTCTCTCGGTCGGTGCCAAAAGCCCCCTGACCGGCACCATCAAGGAATCCAATTCCGGCGGCACCTCCGCGCAGATGCTGGCCAAACTGGGCGTCAAAGCCCTGATCATTGAAGGCAAACCGGCTGACAGCAGCAAATGGTACAGCCTGCATGTCAATGCGGACGGCGTCACCATCAAGGAAGAAACCGAGGTCATCGGCCAGGGTAACTTTGCCGTGGTCGATATGCTCAATCAGCGGTTCGGCGGCAAGGTCGGGGTCATCACCATTGGCCAGGCAGGCGAAATGCTCATGTCCGGCGCCAACATTTCGGTCAAGGACCCGGACAGCCATATCCGTTCCCACGGTCGTGGCGGTCTCGGCGCGGTCATGGGTTCCAAGAAGGTTAAATTCATTGCCGTTGAGCCAACCGACCAGAAGGTGGCCATCGCCGATCCCGAGGCCTTCAAAGCTGCCAGCCGGACCTTTGCCAAGGCCCTGATCGACAATCCTATCAGCAAGGCTCTGGGGCAATACGGCACCAACGTCCTGGTCAACATCATCAACGAATCCGGCGGATTGCCCACCAAAAACTTCACCAGCGGCCAGTTTGCAGGGCACGAGGCCATTTCCGGCGAAACCATGCATGACACCATTGTCGCCCGTGGCGGCAAGCCGAAACACAACTGCCATCCCGGCTGTGTCATCAACTGCTCGCAGATCTATGCCGACGCCAAGGGGCAGTACAAGACCTCCGGCTTTGAGTACGAGACCATCTGGGCCCTGGGCGCTGACTGCGGGATCGACAATCTGGATTATGTGGCCGAGGCCGATAACCTGATGGATGACATCGGCGTTGACTCGATCGAAATCCCGGTGGCTTTCGGCGTAGCCATGGAGGCTGGCGTGCTCAAGTACGGCGACGGCGCCGAATTATGCCGCATCCTCAAGGAAGATGTCGCCAAAGGCACCCCCTTGGGCCGGATCATCGGCAACGGCGCCGGTGCCGTCGGCCGCGCCTACGGCGTCACGCGGGTGCCGGTGGTCAAAAACCAAGCCATCCCGGCCTACGATCCCCGCGCCATCAAGGGTATCGGCATCACCTATGCCACTTCCACCCAGGGCGCCGATCACACCATGGGTTACACCATTGCCACCAACATCCTCGGTGTCGGCGGCAAGGTTGATCCGTTGACCAAGGAAGGCCAGGTGGAGCTGTCGCGCAATCTGCAGATCGCCACCGCCGCCATCGATTCCACCGGTATGTGTCTGTTCGTGGCCTTTGCCGCCCTGGATGACCCGACCTGTCTGCCGGCCCTGATCGACCTGCTCAATGCCCGCTACGGCATCCATCTGGTGGCCGATGATGTCACCAACCTCGGCATGACCATCCTCAAAACCGAGCGGGCCTTCAACCTGGCCGCCGGGTTCACCAACAAGGATGACCGGCTGCCCGAGTTCTTCGCCGAGGAACCGATCGCGCCGCACAATGTGGTTTGGGACATCACCGACGAGGCCATCGATTCGTTCTGGAATTTTTAACGGCTCTCATCGAGCAACACGTTTTGTTCTGTCATTTTACGCGGAGCGAGAAACCTCGGTTGAATACGAGATTTCTCGTCTCCGTACTCCTCGGAATGACAGAGCGAGCTTTTTCAGCCTAAAGCCAACGCATTCAAATAACAAAAAAAGCCTATGCAGATCACGGTCAAGCTGTTCGCCTACTTCCGGGATAACCGCTTCAAGCAGCAGCGCATGGACTTTCCCGAGGGCACCACGGTGGAGGCAATCATCCGCTCCCTCGGGGTGCCGCTTGACGAGGTCGGCGTGACCATGATCAATTCACGCCACTGCGAACTGCACCAGGTTCCGGCTGAAGACGATCAGCTGGCTATTTTCCCCAATATCGGCGGGGGTTGATTTCCCCGCCGATTCCTTTTCTACTCCCTCCCCTCTCCGGCGGCAAATTCCCTGCATTAATTCTCCGATTCCGTGCTATACTTTCCCGCATGGATGAGAGGTGTTCGTCCTTTTGTCGCCGGCAACGCCGGACGCCGGTAGATTGCGGTTCCAGCACCGGTTTTTTCGCTCCGGCCATGCACCGGAGCATTGCTCAGGCCAGGAGAACATGAACGATTTTTTCAAACTGATCAGCCCCGCCGATTTTGTCGCCCTATTTGCCGATTTTGCGCCGCTTGCATCCGAGACGGTGCCGCTGTCAGCGGCCAGAGGCCGGATTCTTGCCGAGCAATTGGTCAGCAACGAACCTCTGCCGCCCTTTTCCCGTTCCACCATGGATGGCTTTGCGGTCCGGGCCGCCGACACCTTCGGCTGTTCGGAGTCGGAAACCGCCCTGCTGACGGTGATCGGCGAGATCGCCATGGGAGCCTCCGGCCAGGCCTTGACGCTGCGCCCTGGTCAGGCGGCACGCATCTGGACCGGCGGCGAACTGCCGCAGAAGGCCGACGCCGTGGTCATGGTGGAATACACCCAGCCTTTTGATGAGGAGACTGTGGGTATTTTCCGGCCGGTGGCGCCGGGGGAAAATGTGATCCGGGCCGGTGAGGATTATGCAGCGGGCACGGTGGTGCTCGAACGGGGCGACAGATTGCGGCCCCAGGACTTGGGCGTGCTCTCTGGTTTGGGCATCACGGAGGTATCGGTCTATCGTCGGCCCCGGGTGGCAATCCTCTCCACCGGCGACGAGCTGGTGCCGGCCGACCAAACGCCGCCACCCGGCAAGATCCGCGACATCAACTCCACCACCCTGGCGGCTTTGGTCGAGGAAACTGGCGGCATCGCGCAAACCTACGGCATCTGCGACGATGATTTTGACCGCATGCTGGCTGTTTGCACCCGCGCCCTCGCAGAGGCCGATGTGTTGCTGCTCTCCGGCGGCAGCTCAGTGGGACAGCGGGATTTCACCCAGCGTGTCTTTGCCGCCATCCCCGGTGGCCAGATGCTGGTGCATGGGGTGTCGGTCCGCCCTGGCAAACCGACCATTCTCGCCCGCCAGGACAACAAGGCCCTCTTCGGCCTGCCCGGCCACGTCGCCTCGGCCCTGGTGGTCTTCACCTGCTTTGTCCGGCCGCTGTTGCGGCAATACAGCGGCTTGGGCGCCACCCTGGGACTGGCAACCGTCAAGGCAATCACCGCCCAGCAGATTCCCTCGGTCATCGGCCGGGAAGATTATGTCCGGGTTCGCCTGACTGCCCAAGAGGGAGGAGCCCCGCCTTTGGCCACCCCGGTCTACGGCAAATCCGGCCTGCTCAATCCCCTGGTCAGGGCCGACGGGCTGCTGCCCATCGGCCGCGATGTCGAAGGACTGGATCGTGGTGTCGAAAGCCCCGTCCTCCTTTTTCCCTAACCTTTTTCATTTGGAGCCCCGCCATGCAACGAAAAATCTATCTCGACATGCATTCCCGGGAAGAGGCCCAGCAGCTGTTCTGGTCCCGTTTCACCAATCATGTGACCGGCGAGGAAACCATTGCCTCGCGTTTGGCCATCGGCCGGGTGACCGCCGGACCGGTCAGCGCCCGCTTCTCCTCGCCCTCGTTTCATTCGGCGGCCATGGACGGCCTGGCGGTCCGGGCCGAGGATACCTTCGGGGCCACCGATGAGGCGCCGCTCACCCTGCGGCTCGATACCGGCGAGGCGGTGCTGATCAATACCGGCTACCCGCTGCCGCCCGACAAGAACGCGGTGATTATGATCGAAAACGTGTTACTCGGCGAGGAGGGCACAACGGCCGTAATCCGGGCGCCGGTTTACCCCTGGCAACACGTGCGCAAGGTGGGCGAGGATATCGTGGCCACCGAGCTGCTCTTCCCTACCGGCCATCAGCTCCGCCCGCCCGACCTCGGCGCCCTGATCACCGGCGGCTGCGCCACGGTCCGAGTGCGCAAGCGGCCCAAAGTAGTGATCATTCCCACCGGCAGCGAGCTGGTCGCGCTCGAGGACTACCCGGAGGCCGTCCCGGCTGGCAAGACCATTGAATCGAATGCCACGGTCCTGGCAGGCCTGGCTGAACAGGCCGGGGCTGAAGTCGAAATCACTCCGATCATCAGCGACGATTTCGAGTCGATCAAAAAGCAGCTGAGCGCCATTCTTGCCGCCAAGGCCGATCTGGTGGTGATCAACGCCGGTTCTTCAGCCGGCAGCGCCGATTATACGGTCCAGATCATCAAACAGCTGGGCGAAGTTTTGGTGCATGGCATCACCATCATGCCCGGCAAGCCGACCATTCTTGGGGTTATTGCCGATACGCCGGTGGTTGGCGTTCCCGGATATCCGGTTTCGGCGATCATTGCCATGGAACAGCTGGTCGTCCCTCTCCTGGCCCACATGCAGGGCGTGTATGTCGCGCCGCCGGTCTCCGTCCAGGCGATCCTGGCCAAGGATATGCCCTCGAAGAGCGGCATCGAGGAATTCCGGCGGATGATCGTCGGCCGCATTGGCGCCAACTTCGTGGCCGTGCCGCTCAAACAGGGCGCCGGAGCCATCACCACCCTGACCAGGGCTAACGGTATCCTCCGTATTGGCGCCGCCTCCGAGGGTGAGATGCATGGCCGCGACGTGGCCATCGAGTTGCTCGTGCCCCAGCCGCAGGTGGAACGAACCCTGCTCTGCACCGGCAGCCACGACCTCTGCCTGGATGTGCTCAATGATTTTCTCCGCAAGGAAGACCCTGCCTACCCCCTGGCCTCGACCCATGTCGGCAGCCTGGGCGGGATCATGGCCCTGAAGCAGGGAATGTGCCACCTCGCCGGCTCGCACCTGCTCGACCCCACCGACGGCTCCTACAACACCACCTATATCCGCAAGCACCTGGCAGGCCGCGATATCCGCATCGTTACCCTGGTGTATCGTGAACAGGGTTTTATCGTGGCCAAGGGGAACCCGAAGCACATCACTGGCGTCCGCGACCTGTTCGGTACAGGCATCCGCTTCATCAACCGCCAGGCCGGTTCCGGCACCCGGGTGCTGCTCGACTATGAACTGAGCCGCCATGACCTTGATCCGGACGGAATCGATGGCTATCAGCAGGACGAATACACCCACATGGCAGTGGCGGTGGCAGTGCTCTCCGGCAAGGTGGACACTGGGCTGGGAATCAAGAGCGCGGCTCGGGCGCTGGGCCTTGATTTCGTGCCGCTGGTGGAGGAACGCTACGACCTGTTGATTCCCGGCGAGGTGTTCGATTCGCCGATGATCCAGGCGGTGCTGACGGTGATCGGCACACCGCTGTTCAAGCAGACGGTGGAGGGGATGGGCGGGTACTCGACCCGGGAAACGGGAAATCTGGTCGCGTTGGCTTGAAACCAGCCGGTTGGTCTGCTATGCCCCGTGCAGCAGAAAATCGACATCCTTCAGATCGACATGCAGCCAACTGCTGTGCAGGGGTGAGGCAAGCCCCAGGAGGAGCTTGACTGTCTCGGCGGCCTGCAGACTGGCGATGACGGCCACGGTGAAGGAAAGCACCGAGGGTAGAGGTCCTGCGGTCATCCGCTGGGGGTAGAGGCGCTCGATCAGATCGCCGCCGGGCAGTTGCACCCCCACCTGACCGTACCAGCCATTGACCGCGCCGTGCACCAGGGGTAGATTCCTTTGGTTGCACAAGGCCGCCAGATCGCGCCGGGCCTGGATATCGTCAAGGCAGTCGACTGCCACGTCGACCTGCAGCGGTTCTTCCTCGTCGATGGTGCGGAAATCTGAGGGGAAAGAACGAACAGTGGCAAAGGGATGGATGCTGGCCGCGCGAACAGCCGCCACTTCTGCCTTGTTCTGCCCCAGGGTGGCAATCAGGGCATTGAGCTGGCGGTTGCAGTTGCTGGGGGCAAAGTCGTCGGGGTCAAAAAGATGGAGCTGCCCCACGCCGATACGAACCAATTCCTCGATCACATAGCCGCCCAGACCGCCGCAACCGATCACCGCCACTCGTTTTTGGTGAAGAAGGATCTGCTGTTCGTCGGTCAGGCTGCCCTGGTTGCGGGCAAAATACTCGGCAATAGACGGCATGGTCGTTCCCCGGAAAGAAAAAAATGAGTGCTCGCAGGGTACCGGCGGCCGGAGGCGATGTCAACCGCTTCGGGCGAGGCGCAGTTTCCGCTGCCGATGCCGAACGAACTGATGGATAATTCGATGCACCCAGCACCACCACAGAACGCAATGATGCCGTCGCCCAAACAACAGAATGATGCCACACGCCCTTCCGGCACCATGCGCTGGCTCAGCATTACCGCCCGCACCAGCCATATTGCGGTTACCGCCGTGCTCTTCGGCGGTTTCATTCTCTATGTCCCCTTTTCGAGCCTGACCCAGTGGCATTCCCTGACCATTGCCACCGGCTGTCTGCTGCTGGTCCTCGAGTGGCTGCACGACCGGCGCTGGCTGCACCGGGCCAAGGGATTGCTTGGCCTCCTCCATCTCAGCCTGTGCCTGCTGATCCATTTCCTCCCAAATCTGGCGGTGCCGCTGCTCTGGGCTATCCTGATCACCGGTTGCATCGGCAGTCACATGCCGCGCCGCTACCGTCACTGGTCCTTCCTCGAAGGATGGGAACAGGAGAGCAGCGTGCGATCGAAACGCTGAGGGAGCAACCTTTGGCAAGCACGTTTCACCTGTTGTCATTTTAAGTTTGAATGAGTAGCTATCATTCAAAAGTGTTGGGAGGTCATGAAATAATATTGACGAAAAGCGACCAATAATGCCATTGTGCCTGGGAAAGATCAGCGCTCCTTCTCTCTACCCCAGGAACATCGATGAAACCTTTGATGACCACCAAAGAGGTCGCCGAATTTCTCAACATCCATGAAAAGATGGTCTACACCCTGGTTGCCGACAAGGCCATGCCCGCCACCAAGATCGCCGGCAAATGGCTTTTTCCCCAGCACCTGATTGAACAGTGGGTGGAAAACAACACCATCAATTTTCCCGAAAACAGCCGCCCCCTGACCTCCAACCAGCGGCTGATCGTGCTCGCCGGCAGCAACGACATCCTCCTTGACCAGACCATCGCCCTCTTCAACCGTTCGCTTTCCGGCCACCTGGCGGTCTTCGGCAACGTCGGCAGCATGGGCGGAGTGCAAGCCCTGCGCAACAACCTCTGCCATATCGCCGCCAGCCATCTCATGCAGGATGATGATGCCGACTATAATTTTCAGTTTGCCGCCCAGGAATTCGAGAAAATGCCGGTGGTGGTTAATTTTTGCCGCCGCTTCCAGGGCCTGCTCTTCCGCAAGAACAACCCGCTGGATATTCTCTCAGTAGCCGATCTCGGCCGGCCGGGCTTGCGCTTGGTCAACCGTGCCCTCGGCACCGGCACCCGATTGCTTCTGGACCACGAACTGCTCAAAGCAGGCATCCGAGGCGATAAAATCCTCGGCTACGACCACGAGGTCGGACGCCACATGGATGTCGGCCTGGAAATCCTGGCTGGGCGGGCTGATGTTGGGCCGGGCATCCAAGCGGTGGCCGGAGCCCTGGATCTTGGTTTCCTGCCCCTGCGCTGGGAACGGTTCGACCTGCTGGTGTCGAAAGAGGTCTTTTTTGAACGGACAATCCAGAATTTCTTCGGGCTGCTGCAGTCCGAACCATTCAAGGAAGCCGGACGTTCCATCCCTGGTTACGACCTGAGCCTGACGGGTAAAGTCGTTTTCCAGGAAAGCGTATAATCTACTGTTATCGGCAGGTATGGAATCTGCCTGAATCCAATCAAAAGGAGGTCTTATGAAGATAGGAAGGATGTTGTTGTGCGGCTTGGTACTCGCCACTTTCGCCGCCGGATCGGCCATGGCGGAAGAAAAAGTGGTGAAAATGTCGACCACCACCTCCACCCAGGAGTCCGGTCTGCTGGAGGTGCTCCTGCCGGCCCTGGAAAAAGACACCGGCATCAAGGTCAAAGTGATTGCTAAGGGCACCGGCGCGGCCATCCGTGACGGCATTGATGGCAATGTCGATATCATTTTCGTGCACGACCGGGCACGGGAGGACGCCTTTGTCAAGGACGGGTTCGGCACCAAGCGCTACGCAGTGATGCACAACGATTTCATCATCGTTGGCCCAGCCAGCGACAAGGCGAAAATCAAGGGAACCGCCGAGGGCGCGGACGCCCTGAAGAAGATCGCGAGCGCCAAGGCCATCTTTATCTCCCGGGGCGATGATTCCGGCACCCACGCCAAGGAACAGGAGTTATGGAAAGCCTCGGGCCTGCCCCTGGAAACCGGCACCTCCACCATGGAAAAGGACGGCAAGCAGGTTGAGATCAAATCTGTTCATCCGGCAGCCAGCGCCGACTGGTATCTGTCCGTTGGCCAGGGCATGGGCAAGACCCTGACCATCGCCGATGAAAAGCAGGCGTACACCATCGCGGATCGCGGCACCTACATCAAATACAAATTCGGCCGGGAAGTGCCGGTCAACCTGGAGATCCTCTGCGAGGGCGGCAATCAGTTGGCCAATCCTTACGGCATCATCCCCGTTAACCCGGCTAAGCATCCCCATGTGCAGGCGGCCCTGGCCGAGCAGATGGCCCAATGGCTGATTTCTCCCAAGGGACAGCAGGTCATCGCCGACTACAAACTGCATGGCAAACAACTGTTCTTCCCCGACGCCAAATAAGAGGTGCGATAATTTTTACCGAGCTGGGCGGGCGGAATTTGTGATTCCACCGCCTTTTTTCACCACATTTTCACTTGCTCTATCCCATGTCCTTTTTCCTTGAGAGCTTTCTTGCCGCTTGCCGTCTGGCCTGGTCACTCGATCCGGAGCTGCTGACCATCGTCCGGGTCTCGCTCTCGGTCAGTTGCCTGGCCACGGTGTTTGCGGCTCTGGTGGGCATTCCGGCCGGATTTGCCATCGCCCACGGCCGCCTGCCTGGCAAGCGGATCATCATCACCCTGCTCAACACCCTGCTGGCCTTGCCCACGGTGGTAATCGGCCTCTTTGTTTATGTCTTTATTTCCCGGCGTGGCATCTTTGGCCCGCTCGATCTGCTGTACACCCAGCAAGCGATGATCATCGGCCAATTTATCCTGATAGTGCCACTGATCGCCGCCCTGACCATCGCCGCCATCAGCCGGGTGGATGAACGCTACCGCAAGACTGCCAAAACCTTGGGCGCCAACGCCTGGCAAACAGGACTGGTAGTGCTGCGCGAAGGCCGGTTTGGCATCGCCGCCGCAGTTATCTCCGCCTTTGGCCGGGTAATCTCCGAAATTGGTATCTCGATGATGCTCGGCGGCAATATCAAGGGCTTCACGCGCACCATGACCACGGCTATGGCCCTGGAATACGACAAGGGCTCCTTCACCCTGGCCGTGGCGTTGGGACTGGTGCTCATGGCCATCAGCCTGGGAATCAATGTCCTGTTCAACCTGATCCAGGGGAGGAGCAGCCGATGATCCTCTATGCCCTGGACAAGGTACAACAACGGTGCAATGGGCGGGTGGTGCTGGACATCGACCACCTGGAGATCGAGGGCGGACGCATCCATGCCCTGCTCGGCCCCAACGGTGCCGGCAAGACCACCTTGCTCAATATTCTGGGGTTTCTGGAAACGCCGGTGAGCGGGACGATGCTCTTTAATGGCCGGGCGGTGGAACCGGTGCCGAAGCGACTGCTGCACCTGCGCCGTCAGGTGGTGCTGGTTGACCAGCACCCGATCATGTTTTCCACCACGGTGGCCAGCAATATCGAATTCGGGCTGAAGATTAGAAAAATCGGCAAGTCGACTCGGCAGCGGATGGTCGATGAGGTACTGGCGACTGTGGGTTTGAGCCGCTACAAAACCGCGCGCGCCCATGAACTCTCCGGCGGCGAGACCCAACGGCTGGCACTGGCGCGGGCTCTGGTGCTGGAACCCGAAGTTTTACTCTGCGATGAACCCACGGCCAGCGTTGACACCGAAAATCAGGCGATCATCATCAGCCTGCTCCAGCAGATCAACACCGAACGGGGCACGACCATCATCTTCACCACCCACGACCGCTTGCAGGCCGCCTCCCTCGCCCAGCATACCCTGATGCTGGAAAACGGCCGCCTGACCACCACCGCCTACGAAAACAGCTATACCTGCACCTTTCACCGCAACGGAAGCAGCCAGGTCCGCGGCATTCTCCAGGGTATAACCGAATTTTTCCTTCCCGCTCCGCCGCCCGGATGGCCGCCGATCCGAACCGGACGCATGCACATCGCCCCGGAACAGATCACCCTCGAGCGGCACGAACTCCAACCCCGCACCGGGTCAACTATGACCGGCACAATCATCCTCCTCATGACCGAGGGGGAGAAAATCAGAGTTGTGGTCAATGTCGGCGTGCTGATGGTGGTGCTGATCGATCAGGCTAGGTATGCGGAACTCCGGCCCGTTATCGGCGAGACCATCTGCCTGCGCTTTGAGGCAGACGCCATCTCCTTCTTGCAGGAATAAGGCGGTACGCACCGGTAACGCCGATGGCTTGCCCCTGAAAACGGCCTAATCCCAAAGAATCCAGAACCACAAGAGAGAAAAAAAGCGGCCAAAGGCTACTGCTGGAATTGCCGGACTCGTTGTGTCTCCAGTTCACTTTTTGACCACAGTGGCCGCTTCCCTGGCAATGGCCAATTCCTCATTGGTGGGGATGACAAAAATCTGCACACTGCTGTCCGGGCGGCTGATACAGCGTGCCGTTTTGGCGCGCTGGCTGTTTTTCTCTGGATCGATCCGGATTCCAAACGCCTCCAGCCCTTTGAGGGATGCGGCGCGGACGATGGCGTCATTTTCGCCGATCCCGGCAGTGAAAACGATGGCGTCCACCCGGCCGAGCACCGCCATGTACGCACCCAGGTACTTCCGGTTGCGGTAGGTCTGCACGTCGAGAGCCAGGGCAGCCCGTTTGTCGCCCGCCGCCACCGCTTTATGGATATCACGCATGTCATTCATGCCGCAGAGTCCTTTCAGCCCCGACTCCTTGTTGAGCAGGGCATCGATGCCATCCAGGTCCATCCCTTTGTTTTGTTTCAGGAAAAGATGCAGGGCCGGGTCAACGTCCCCGGATCGCGTGCCCATCACCAGTCCTTCCAGCGGCGTCAGGCCAAGCGAGGTGTCGACGCTGACCCCGCCAGCGATGGCGGTCATGGAGCAGCCGTTGCCGAGATGAACGGTAATGAGGTTGCACTCGGCCAGCGGCTTGCCCAGCAGCCGGGCGCATTCACCAGCCACGAATCGATGCGAGGTCCCGTGAAAGCCGTAGCGCCGCACCCGGTCCTGCTCGTAAAGGCGGTAAGGCAAGGCATACATGAAGGCATGGGGCGGCATGGTCTGATGGAAGGCGGTGTCGAACACCGCTACCTGCGGCACCGTGGGAAAAATCTCCATGGCCACCCGGATACCGTCGAGGTTGGCGGGATTATGGAGCGGCGCCAGGGGAATGTTGCGCTTGATCGCTTCCAGGATCGCCGGGGTAATCAGGGCGGACTCGCGGAAATCCTCACCGCCATGCACCACCCGATGGCCGATGGCGGTAATCTCCGAAGTGTCGGCGATAATGCCCTGTTCGGGATCGGTCAACAGCGCGATCACCAACCGCATGCCGTGGTCATGATCCGGGATGGCCTGTTCAAGTTCCGACTCCCGTTCCCGTTCCGTTCCCGGATAAAAGGTGTTTTTCAACCGGCCCACCGTCTCGCCGATGCGCTCCACCAGCCCGGTGGCGAGCACCGCTTCCGTTTCCATCTCGATCACCTGGTATTTGATCGAGGAACTCCCTGAATTAATAACAAGAAATTTCATTTTCTCTCCGAAGTGCATTTCAACGAGATAGTGGCTTCTTTTTGGCGACCTGGGCCTGGATGGCGGTCAGGGCGACGGTGTCGACGATATCCTGCACGGTGCAGCCTCGGGACAGATCGTTGACCGGTTTGTTCAACCCCTGGAGCACCGGGCCCATGGCCACGGCGTGGGCTGCCCGTTGCACCGCCTTGTAGGTATTGTTGCCGGTGTTGAGATCCGGGAAGACGAACACTGTCGCTTGTCCGGCCACCGCCGAATTCGGCGACTTGAGCGCTGCCACCTCGGGATCAAAGGCGGCATCGTACTGCAGGGGGCCCTCCAATGGAAAGTCAAGGCCGCGTTCCTGCATCAGCTGTTTGGCGATGGCAGTGGCCTGCACCACCTTGTCCACATCCTCGCCTGAGCCGGATATACCGGTGGAATAGCTGAGCAAAGCCACCCGCGGCTCGATGTTAAAGATCTGGGCGGTCTCTGCCGAACTGAGCGCAATCTCGGCCAGTTGACGCGCATCGGGATTGGGCACCACGGCGCAGTCGCCGAAGGCCAGCACCTTGGATTGAAAACACATGATGAAGATCGAACTCACCACCGAAACCCCTGGTTTGGTTTTGATGAATTCAAAAGCCGGCCGGATGGTCTGGGCGGTGGTGGTAACCGAACCGGAAACCATGCCGTCAGCCAAATCCTTGTGCACCATCATGGTGCCGAAATAGGTGGGGTCGGACATCCGGTCGCGGGCGACATCCATGACAATGTTCCGATGTTTGCGGATATCGAAATAGGTCAGGACAAAATCATCATAATAAACCGAGGCGGTCGGATCAATGATGGTCGCCCCCTCGATGTTGAGGTTCAGGTTGGAGGCCTTGGCCCGGATTTCTTCGGCCCGGCCGAGCAGGGTGATATCGGCGATGCCCCGGCGAAGGATAATGTCGGTGGCGCTGAGGATTCGCTCACCCAAACCTTCCGGCAGGACAATGTGCTGCTTGTCACGCGAGGCTTTCTCGATCAGCGAGTATTCGAACATCCGGGGGGTGATCTTGGTCGACCGTTGGGAAACCACGCGTTTGGTCAGTTCGGCGACATTGACATATTTGGAGAACCAGCCCAGGGCGGTGGCGATCCGTTTTGAATCGGTGGCCTCGATCCGGCCGTAGAGTTCGTTGACGCTTTGCACCGTGTCAAAGGTGTGGGATTCGACAAACAGGACCGGCACGGGAATGCCGGTCCAGCCCTGGATGAGCCGTTGCACACTGTGGCTGAGTTCCAGGCCGCCGGTAATGAGAATGCCGGAGATATTGGGATAGGCGGACGAGATCCGGCTGGCCAGGCTGGAGATGATGATATCGGAACGGTCGCCGGGGGTAATGATTAGGCTGCCTTCTTTGATATATTCGAGAAAGTTGCTGATCTGCATGGCGGCTACCAGGTAGTTGTCCACCAGGTTGAGCATGCTCGGTTTACCATAGAGCACCTCCGCCCCCAGCCAACGTTTGACGTCGTCGATGGTCGGATTGCCCAGCGCCTTGTTTTCCGGAATCACATAGAGGGGAAAATTGCGGCCGAACTGTTCCCGGCATTTGGCGTTGCTGGCGGTATCGCGGAGAAAGGTGTCCGGGGCCCGGTTGATGATGCAGGCGGCGATCTCGACCCCTTTTTCCTCCAGGGTGTCGATGGTGATCGCGGTGTGGGTGCAGATTTCCTCGGTTGATTTTTCACGGCCCGAGGCCACCACCAGCACCGGAGCGCCGAGGTTGGCGGCGATATTGGCGTTGAGGTCAAATTCAAAACCAGGGTCCTTGCCCCGGAAATCCGTGCCCTCACAGAGCACAAAATCGTACTTTGCTTCCAGTTGTTTGTATTTTTTGAGGATGTTTTCGTAGAGAATCTCTTCCTGCCCGGAGGTGATCAGCTGGCGCGCCTGGCTAAGCGTGTAGGCATGGGTGTCTTCGTACGGAATGTCCAGTTTGAAATACTTGAGGACCAGATTGAGGTCGTGGTCGACCCGGCCGAACACATGATCGTTGATGATCGGCCGGAAAAAGGCGATCCGGTTGATCTCCTTGAGGATCACCTGCATAACCCCGAGGATGATGGCCGATTTGCCGCTGCGTTCTTCGGCGACGGTGACATAGAGATTGTTGGACATGGATGCATGACCTCATATTCCCGCCTTTGTGCGGGATGGCTGAGATAAAAAAGAAGCGGCCCCGGCCGGAACAACAGCAGTTCCGGCCAGGGACCGGGCAAGTCTCTGGTTTGAGTGTTTAACGCTTTTAGCGTTCAAGTACATCATGAGACAGGAGCACAACCGAAAAGAGTCAGCTCCCCGGCTTCAATCCTTCAGCTGGGCGGCAATCAGCTCGGCGGTATGCTGGACCCGGACAGGGGCTCCGTCCTGATCCATGCCGCCCCTGATCTGCATGACGCAGCCAGGGCAGTCCATGGCCACCAGCGGCGCGCCGGTGTCCTTGATATTTTTGAGCTTACGCTGCAGGATCGGGGCGGAAATCTCCGGCAGCTTGAGCGAATACGAACCGCCCATGCCGCAGCAGGTGTCGCACTCGAACATCTCGCTCAGCTCATACCCCGCCTGTTGCAGCAACTGCCGCGGTGCCTGCTCGGCATGCAGGGTCCTTTTGAGATGACAGGAGTCATGATAGGTGATCTTACCCAGATGCTGCCCGTCTTTCAGGGTCAATCGTCCTTCCTCAATCAGTTTTTTGACCAGGGTCGAAAAGTCGACGGTTTTGGCCGCCAGTTCCCGGGCCCGGGGCATGATGTTGCTCTGGCCCAGGGACTCGAACGTGGTGATGAACTCATGGTTTAATGCCACGGTGCAGGTCGGGCAGGCCGAGACCACATAGGTCGCTTGCTCGGCCAGCAGAGCCTCGATATTGTCCCTGGCATTCTGCGCGGCTACCTCGTAGGCCCCGTTGTAACGGGCCGGGGCGCCGCAGCAGGTCTGGCCTTCGGGAAACAGAACTTCGACCCCTGCCTTGTTGAGGATCTTCACCAGGGCCTCTCCCATCTCCGGGTAGGCAAAATCAATCAGGCAGCCGCCGTAGAAAACCGCTTTTTCCTGGAGATTTTTCGGCTGCACGATGGTCTTGAAGACATCGCGGAACGGTTTGGCGGCAATCGCCGGGAGGCTGCGGCCGTCGGTGAGGTCGGCGAGGAACAGCGGCAGATGGCGGATGAACTTGGTTCCCTTGCTGAAAGGCTTGCCGGCAACCGAGGCAGCTCGGAGAAGACCGTGGAACAGACGGCGATTGTTCACCACGGAGTAAATCGATTTCTGCAGCAGGGGCACCCCCTGATCCTTGACCAGTCGCCGCCGGATTTCCATGATCAGCCCAGGGATGTCAATTTTGGCGGGACAGACGTCCTTGCAGGCCCCGCACTGGATGCACAGCCCCTGGATATACTCGGAGCTCTTCAGCTCATCGTACCAGGCGGTGAGGATGGTGCCGATGCCGCCGGTATAGACCTTGCCGAAGACATGGCCGCCGACCAGGCGGAAGATCGGGCAGACGTTGAGGCAGGAGGCGCAGCGGATGCACTGCATGGCCTCTTTGAACATCGGATCCGCCGCCATCTCGCTGCGATGATTGTCCATGAGAATGATGTGCAGATCCTTCATCGAGCCGTCGCTGTTGGGAGTCTGGCCGGTAATGATGCTGACGTAGCTGGTCAGCAGCTGGGCGGTGGCGCTTCTGGGCAGGGCTTTGAGGATCGGCGCGATATCTGAGAATTTTTCCACCAGTTTTTCAATACCCACCAGCGCGACATGAATTTTCGGCAGGGAGGTGACCAAACGGGCGTTGCCCTCGTTGGTCACCAGGACGATGGAGCCGGTTTCGGCCACTGCCATGTTGCCGCCGGAGATGCCCATGTCCGCCTGGAGAAATTTCGGCCGCAGTTGTTCGCGGGCCACCTTGACCAGCCGCGGGATGTCGGAGGTCAATCGTTCTTCCACCTCCTTGGAAAACAGGTCGGACACCTCCTCCTTGGTCATGTGAATCGCGGGCATGACCATGTGCGACGGGGTCTGTCCGGCCAGCTGAATGATCCATTCGCCGAGATCGGTCTCGCCGACCTCGATGCCGGCCTTTTCCAGATAGGGATTGAGGTGGATTTCCTCGGTGGCCATGGATTTCGATTTGACCACGGTCTTGACTCCGTTGTCCTGGGCGACCTTGAGGATGTATTCCCGCACCTTGACCGGATCGCTGGTCCGGAAGACCTTTGCTCCCCTGGCTTCGGCATTGCGTTGGAACTGGTCGGCAAGCTCAACGAGGTGGGAGGCGGCAAAGGATTTCAGCGTGGCAATCCGGCCGCGCAGCTCCTCGAAATCGATCCCTTCATAAGCCTTGGCCCGATTGACCTTGTAGGCCTCGGAAAATTTACCCAGCGCCCCGGTGAGATTGGCATTGTGCAGGGCCTTGTCAATGGACTGCTTGAATTCTTGCTGCATCAGTGGGTCCCTCCCAACTCGTCGACAAAGATGATAATCAGCCGTTCCGGCCCGTGGACACCAATGGTGAGCACCCGTTCGATATCAGCGGTCCGGCTCGGCCCGGTGATCAGGGAGAGGTAGCCCATCTCTTTAGGCTGCACCTGGGTCAGCCAGGTGGGCATGTCCGGGTTCAAGCCTGCGGTGGGAACCAACGCGATGTGGATAAAAGGCAGGGTTGAGACCAGCCGTTTGTCGATGGCAGAGGCGTCCTGAGCCAGGGTACCGGTGTCGGCCAAAGCCCAATCCATCTGGCTGATGCCGACATGGGCCTCGGCGGCCTGTTCGCGGCTCACCTGCAGATGCAACCCTTTGATCTCCGCCAGTTGCTCGCGGTCGATGCTGGCGAGAAAGGGGCAATCGGCCCACACCGCCCGCCGTCCGGGCGCATCGGCCACACCTTCGTCCCGCAGGAATCCGATAATGAAATCGAGCGCTGTGGCCGGTGTCGGAAAACGATGCACCTCGGCGCTAACGCCTTCGGCCCTGGTCTTGAATTGATCGTACATTTTCCCTCCCTCCAATTTTTTTTAACCGATCTAAGCCGTTACCCGTTATCCCGGTGGCCTGCATGCCGCAGACGTACAAAAAACAGACAAGATGTATATGGTAAAACCAATTTATGATTTATAGTATTTCATCTTGCAACTGCTTGTCAATAGGCTTTTTTAAAATTAAAATAAAAAAATATTGACAAGTATTTTGCAAATGTTTTAAGTGGTATTACCAATTGACAGAGAATTTGGTCACGAACGGTTCTTCCTGGATGCCCGTACGTCACACTGCCCGTGTGTTGTTGTTTCATAATTCTATTTAAGGAGAGGAGAAAACCTATGCCCTGGATTCAAACGTACACCCCAGCAGCAGGAAGCCTGGGATGGTCGGCACTCATCGCCGCCATTCCTCTAATCGTTATCTTTATCTGCCTTGCCGTGCTGAAGATGAAGGCCCACAAGGCAGCCATGCTGGCTGTCGCCTCCGCATTCGCCATCGCCGTTACCGTCTGGGGAATGCCCGCCAAGCTGGCCGGATTGGCCTTTACCCAGGGTGCGGCCTTTGGCCTCTTTCCCGTGTTCTACATCGTTCTCACCACCCTCTTTCTCTACAACATCACCGTTAAAGGCGGCCAATTCGAAATTATCCGGGCCTCCCTGGCCGGATTGACCGCTGACCGCCGCATCCAGGCCCTGCTGATCGCCTTCTGTTTCGGCGCCTTCATCGAGGGCGCGGCAGGATTCGGCACGCCGGTGGCCATCGCCGGCGCCACCCTGGTCGGCCTCGGTTTCCGGCCGCTCTATGCCGCCGGTGTCTGCCTGGTCGCCAACACCGCGCCGGTGGCCTTCGGCGCCATTGGTATTCCGGTTGTCGCCCTGTCGGCGGTTATGGGCTATGACGACGTCGGCATGATGAAACTGTCGAAGATGGTCGGCCATCAGCTGCCCTTTATCTCGGTGTTCATTCCTTTCTATGTCATCGTCATGATGGCCGGGATCAAAAAGGCCTGGGAGGTCCTGCCGGCGATCCTGGTCTGCGGCGTCACCTTTGCCATGGCACAGTGGTTGACCGCCAGTTATGTCGGCCCCTATCTGCCGGACATCACCGCCTCCCTGTCGGCCATGGCTGCCCTGGTTCTCCTGCTGCGCGTCTGGCAACCCAAGGAAAACTTTGTTTTTGACCACGAACAAGCCGCTACCAAGGAAGAGCACAACTATACCGGCGGTCAGATTCTCCGCGCCTGGACCCCCTATCTGTTCCTCACCGTGATGGTGCTCCTCTGGGGCCTGCCGTCGGTCAAAGCCGGCCTCGACAATCTGGGCAAGGTGGTGATACCAATCACCGGGCTTGACAACATGATCGTCAAAAAAGTCTCCACCCCTGACGTTGGCCTGCAAAAGATTGCCGCGGTCAACACCGAGATCGACAAACTGGCCGCCACCCTGCCGAAAACCGACGAGAAACTGGTTAAGGCTGTGACCCTGCTGGGCGACCTGAAGACTCTGGAAGGCGGCATGACCGCTGTTGAACAACGGCTCGTCGGCAAAGGTGCCATCCTGCCGGAAGAGCGGGTTGCCGCCTTTGAACCGATTTTCAAGAAAGCGGACGAATTGAAGAAACTGAGCGATGGCCTGGTTAAGGACAAGCTGGTGGAGAAAGATCAGTTCAAGTCGCTGACCACTGCGCTGAATGATCAATTGCCCACCAAGATTGCCGCCAAGTACAACTTTAACTACTTGTCCGCCGCCGGCACAGCCATCCTGATCGCGGCCTTCCTGTCAGCCATGGTCTGTGGCGTCGGTTTTGGCGATGTTATGAAAATCGCTGGCAAAACCCTCGTTGATATGCGTTTTCCGGCCCTGACCGTTGCCTCGGTCCTTGGCCTCGCCTATGTCATGAACACCTCGGGCATGACCAATTGCCTCGGTTTGATCTTCACCAAAACCGGCCACTGGTTCCCGTTCATCGCGCCGATCCTCGGCTGGCTCGGCGTTTTCCTCACCGGTTCCGACACCTCGAGCAACGTTCTCTTCGGCGGCTTGCAGAAGGCCACAGCTGAGCAGTTGGGCATCAGCCCGATTCTCACTGGCGCTGCCAATACCAGCGGTGGTGTTATGGGCAAGATGATTTCGCCCCAATCGCTGGCCGTTGCCACTGCCGCCTGCGGTATGGTCGGCGAGGAAGGCAATTTGTTCCGTTTCACCTTGAAGCACTCAATCTTCTTGACCTTACTGGTCTGCGTCATGGTCTACCTGCAGGCCTACTATCTGCAGTGGATGATTCCGTAAGCAGTACACCCGTCTCTTTTCTTTCGGCGTCATCCGGGTTTTCCCCTTCCCGGATGGCGCCTCCCCTTGAAAAAGACCTGTGTCGCCCCGGGGAGCTATCTGATATGGCTGTCCGGGGCTTTTTTGTTTGTATTTGTGAACAACCATCCATTGGTCAGGATGTCCTGATGCGGACCGGCGATTATTTTTCACCCCCTATCCTTCCTCTTTGCCCTCTTGACTATCAGTTGCATTTCGTTGGCCCATGGGGTAGAAAAGAACGGTGTGCCGACACTTTCACCTCTACTGAGATTCTATGAAATTCCAACCGATTAAGCCCAAAAAGGTTTCCAGTCAGATCGCCGACCAAATCCGTGAATCGATCCTTGCCGGTGATTTTTCCCCGGGCGACAAACTGCCGCCGGAGCGCGAATTGGCCGAGATGTTCGGCGTGTCGCGCCCCTCGGTACGCGAGGCCCTCAACATCCTCAGCTCGTCGGGCCTGGTGATGTCGTATCAAGGGGGCGGCACGGTGGTGCTTTCGCTGGTGGAAGCCGGCCACGGCGGGTCGCTGAGCGAATTGATCCGCACTCAGCAGGAACGCGCCCTGGAGGTCATTGAGGTGCGCAAATGCATGGAGTCCTGGACCGCCTATTTTGCCGCCCAACGCGCCCTGCCGGAGGACATGGGCCGGATGGAAGAGATCCTGGTCGGCATGGAGCGCAATCTCGAAGGCCAACTCCCCTCCGAGGACCTGGATGCCAACCTCCATATCGTGATCGCCCGCGCCACCCACAACATCGTCTGGCTCCATCTGATGCAGTCTATTTTCGACGCCATGAAGGAATTTCAGCGCGGGGTCTGGCGGGCGGTCTACCTGACCAGCGAGGATCATCAGCTGCTCTACCAGCATCACGCCGCCATTGTCACCGCCATTCGCACTCGGGATGCCGAAGGAGCCCGTGCGGCGATGATGCATCACCTCGATTTTGCCGAAAAGCGCAGTATTGCCTACGTGGCTGGCCAGCCCGCCTGATCGCCGCCCCGCCTGTCTCGTTCGGCTTGTTGGGTCGGGCGCCCTTGTGCCCCGGCCTGTAGTGCGTATCGTTGATTCCTGCCCCTCTTTCCCGTCGCCGCCCCAGACGCAATTTTCGCCCCAATCGCAATAAGATGCTGTTGCCGGATGGCCTCATCACATTTTATTTGACAGATAACTTTTCAGGTGATAATTGGTAAGACAACAATACCGTGGCAGTTGGACTGATCGCTGCGGTGACACCCTGCGAAGTGACAGTAATCCGCATACAAGCGCACAGAGGAGAACACTATGCTTGAGAAGACGATCATTGAAAAACTCGAGGCCGTGGCGGGCAAAGAAAACGTCTTGACCGGTAAGGTTGATCTGGTGGCCTACAGCTATGATGCCACCGCCGATCTGCCCCGGCAAGCCCCGGATGTGGTCGTCCTACCCACCAGCGCTGAGATGGTGCGGGCAATCGTCAATCTCGCCCGCAGCCACAAAATCGCCATCTATCCGCGGGGTGCCGGCACCAATCTCAGCGGCGGCACCGTGCCGCTGAAAAAAGGCATTGTTCTGTCCTTCCAAAAAATGAATAAAATCATTGATATAGATGCCGCCAACCTCACCGCCGTGGTGCAGCCCGGGGTGGTCATCGCCGCCCTTAACGCTGCCGTCGCCCCCCATGGCCTGATCTATCCGCCCGATCCGGGCACGGTCGCCACCGCCACCATGGGCGGTTCGGCCGCCGAGAATTCCGGCGGTCTGCGCGGACTCAAATACGGGGTTACCAAGAACTACATCATGGGCATGGAAGTGGTGCTGGCCAACGGCGAGAAGGTGCGTTTCGGCGGCAAAACGGTGAAAAACGTCACTGCCTACGACTTCTCCAACCTCTTTGTCGGCTCCGAGGGCACCTTGGGCATCATCACCGAGTTGACCGCCAAACTGATCCCGGCCCCCAAATTTCGCCGCACCATGACGGGTGAGTTCAAAACGCTCGCCGATGCCGGCAACGCTGTGGCCGGCATCATTGCTGCCCAAGTCATTCCTGCCACCTTGGAGATCATGGACCGGATGACTATCCGTACGGTCGAGGATTTCGCCCATATCGGCCTGCCGGTTGATGCCGAGGCCCTACTGTTGATCGAGGTCGATGGCATGTCCGAGGATGTGGTCCGCGCCGAGGCCGAGGCGGTGATGCAGGTGGTTCGCGACAATAACGGCGGTCTCAAAATAGCCGAGACCGACCAGGAGCGTGACCAACTGTGGACCGCGCGCCGCAATGCCCTTCCTGCCCTGGCCTCGCTCAACAACACCGTTATTCTCGAGGACGCCACCGTGCCTCGTTCACGGATCACCGACATGCTGATTGCCTGCGAGGCTATCGGCAAGAAATACAATCTGACCCTGGGCACCTTCGGTCATGCCGGTGACGGCAATCTCCATCCCACCATCCTCTGTGACAAGAACAACCAAGACGAAATGGGCCGCATGCACAAGGCGGTTGATGAGATCTTCAAGGTGGCCCTGAGCTTCGGCGGCACCCTGTCCGGCGAGCACGGCATTGGCGTGGCCAAAATGAAGTACCTGGGCGATGAACTCGGCCAGAGCGGCCTCAACCTGATGCGCAGCATCAAGGAATCGCTTGATCCGGAATATGTCCTCAATCCGGGCAAGATGGTTCCTTTGCGGGAGGCCTGATCATGGCAACAATAGAAAAGACCCGGGAGCTACGGACCGGGAAAACCTACCACGACGACCTCGCGATAGTTCGCGAGGAGCTCGACAAGTGCATGAAGTGCGGCAATTGCATGTCCGTGTGCCCGGTCTACGGTGCCGACAAGCTGGAAACCTCGGTCACCCGCTCCAAAATCGCGGTGGCTGAGGCGGTGTTGGATGGTGAGCTCGAATTGGACGACCCGCAGGTCTACGAGATGCTGTTCAACTGTCTGGTCTGCAAGTCCTGCATGACCAACTGTCCGACCAAGGTCAATTTCGACCGGATCATGCTGGCGCTGCGGGCGGCCTTGGTGCGGAAGAACGGTCTCCCCTGGCTGAAGAAGATGATCTTCTCCACCCTCAAGCACCCCAAGCTCTTCGATGCGGGCATGCGCGTCGGCGCAGCCTTGCAGGGGCTCGCCTTCAAAACCGAGGAGGGTGGCAAGGCGATCTCTCCCCGTTCGCCCTTTGCCCGCGTGGGCAGTTCCATCGGTTTCGATAGTGAAAAGCAGATGCCCGGCCTCAATAGCACCCCGCTGCGCGAGCGGGTGCCCGAAGTGGTGAAGGTTGCCGGCGCCACCACAAAGGTCGCCTTTTTCACCGGCGATTCCCTGAACTACTTTTATCCCGATGCCGGCCAGGATCTGATCGATGTGTTGGTCGCCAACAACATCGAAGTCCATATACCCAAGGCGCAGAACTGCTGCGGCGTGCCGGTCCTGGTGCATGGCGACATTGAAACCGTGCGGACACTGGCCCGCAACAACCTCGACACCTTCGACCAGACCGGCTGCGAGTATTTGATCACCGGCTGCGGTTCCTGCGGTGGGGCCTGGCAGCACGATTATAGCGAAATTCTGGCCGCCGACCCGGTGTACGGTCCCAAGGCGGAATATTGGGCCAAGCGGACCTATGACATCTCAACCTTCCTCACCCGGATCATTAAGCTCCGGCAACCCACGGGAAGAATAGAGCGGGTGGTGACCTATCACGACTCCTGCCATCTGAAAAAATCAATGAAGGTTTCGGCCGAGCCCCGCGAAATCCTTAAAGGTATCCCCGGCATCACCTTCAAGGAGATGTCAGCCCCGGATGCCTGTTGCGGGAGCGGCGGCTCCTATGTCCTCTCGCACCATGAAACATCCGCTGTCATCGGCCGGAAAAAAGCCGAGGACATCAACCGGACCCAAGCCGATACAGTCTCCGTCGGCTGTCCCGCCTGCATGATGCAGCTTTTGGACAACGTCCATCGCGCTGGCGGCCAGCAGGAAGTGGTGCACTACATTTCCCTGCTGGCGGAATCGTATCGCAAAGAGCGGGCAGCTGAGAATTCCTCCCGGTAACGACCACCGATGAGCCCGGATTTAGGATTGCGAGGGCAATTGCTTAGCGTTATGATTTTTTAAATTGTCCCTCGCTCAAATCTACCCCAAGCCGGGTATGGTGAGATATTGGCAAAAGGAAATTTCGGCGAGGAGTGGACGCCGCCGTTTTGGGCAGGCGCATGGCATCTTGCCGGCAGCTCCTGGATTGGAAAAAACGGGTGGAGTCTTGGTACCGAGCTCGCCCTTTCGGTGGAGCGGCAAGTTAAAGTAACACGAGAGAATACTAGATAGCTAAAGGAGTTGGTATGCAGATTGGATTTATCGGATTAGGTCATCTGGGCAAAGCGATCGCCGGCAGATTGATTGAATGTCAACACTCGTTGACAGTCTGGAACCGGTCGGTGGAAAAAACCGAAGGACTGCAGGCGGTCATCGCCTCATCGCCGGCAGAGGTGGCGCAGGGGGCTGAGATCATCAACCTCTGCCTGTTCGACAGCGCTGCGGTCCGCCATGTTTTCACCCAGGAGAACGGACTGTTGAGTACCGATCTCCACGGTAAAATCATCATCGACCACACCACCAACCATTTTCGGGACGTGCTCGCCTTTCATGACCTTTGTGCCCAGGCCGGTGCGATCTACCTGGAGGCACCGGTGCTCGGCAGTGTCGTTCCCGCCACCCAGGGGGCCTTGACCGTCCTGGTCAGCGGCAAAAAAGAAGGGTTTGTCAAAGCCGAACCGGTGCTGGCCCAAATCGGCAAGCATCTGTTCCACCTGGAAGCACCGGGGATGGCCACTAAAATGAAACTGATCAACAATCTCGCTCTGGGCAGCATCATGGCGACTCTGGCCGAAACCGTTGCCTTCGGCGAAAGCGCCGGGATCGACAAGGCTATGGTGCTTGATATCCTCAATGTCGGCGGGGGCCAGTCGCTGGTCCTCAACGCCAAGAAGGCCAAACTCCTGGCCGAGGATTTTTCACCCCATTTTTCCAACGGCCTGATCTACAAGGACCTGCATTGCCTCCAGGATTTCGCCTTTGAACAGAAACTGCCGCTGTTCACCGGGGCGGTGACCAAGGAACTCTTTGGCCGCGCCATTGCGGAAGGCATGGAATCGCTCGATTTTTCATCGGTGTACAAACTGTTCAAACGCCCCTGAGGGGCTGAACGAATTTTCATCCCCTCCAGTTCTCCGGGAAGGAGTACCCTTCCCGGAGACGCCCTTTTGAAATAAAACAGGTTCACTCTTCATATACGTGGAGAGTGAACCTGTTTTATTTCGGGAGGATATTACTGCAGCAGCGAGAAGATCGCTTCCCTGATGGCCTCAACGGTATCGAGTTGTCGATGACGCCGGCGCGCTGTTGGTGGCGCTGATCGATCAGGCCCGGCATGCGGAAAACTCCAGCCCGCTAGCGGCGAACCCATCTACCTGCGCCTTAGGGCAAGGCGCCATCTCCTTCTTTTCTTAAAAGTCAATAACGCCCGATTTTCCCGGTAACATGGCCATTTTTCGTAGCATAGGCCAAAATGGGACGGCAGCTACTTTCCGCCTTTCTCGATGCTCATTTTCTTAGAAACTGCAAACCACTTCTGGGCATTACCGGGATCATCCTTCTTGCCATAGGGCAGATACCAGATTTCCACATCCACAGTGAAGTCGTTGGCAATGATTGTCCGGACCAGTTTGCCATCCACAGTGGTTTCCTTGTACACAGGAATTGAAAACTGTTCCTTGACAGTCTTATGGGGCGGCAGACTGGTATCACGAAGCAGTCCGCTTTTCTCGTAGGGGCCTCTGCCCATCTTGTCGCCACGGCCAAACTGCTGGGGAACAGGCATGAAAATTTTTTCATTCTTGTAGAACACGTTGCCATCCAATGTTTTCGCGGTCACATCCAGGACCACCCGGTTAGGAGTGGGTCAGCCATCGGGGATGGCATGCCCGGCCTTGTTGGTGATCGCCACCACAACGTTTGCTGCCGGGGTTGTGGTCGTGACATCACGCCACTGGAACGCCTGTGCTTCAACATTGACATCAAGAGCCATTTTGGCCATTTCAGCAGATCGATAGCTTTGGATATTGTGCCCCAGTTTGCTCTTGTGCATGTGGCATTCCTGGCATTTTTCCTGCCCGCCTTCAGGAATATAGGCATAGAGATGCGTTCCGTAGAGGGTCGCGCACTGGGTCGGGTTGTCATGCTCAAAGTTTGGCCCGAGTCCATGACACTGCCCGCAGAGGATTGATTCCTTCATGATCTTACTCTGCTTCATCACCGGATGGGAAGGATCCTCATGGACGCCATCCTTGCTGCCGTAGACAGTATCCTTCTGCGGATAGCCGTCCGTCCATTTATGAACGATGGCGTTTGTCCCATGACAGATGGTGCAGCCGATATTAAGCGTTTGCAGGGTTTGTCCGGCCTTTTCATCGCCATCGGCAAAGGCGTATACATTCTTGACAATTTCCTTGGCAACGCTGTCCTCCGCATCCTGCAGTTGCGGCAGATGGCATTTCGTACACATCATCAGATGTTTGACGCCGACATCCCCCGGTGTCTTAACCCCCGAATGGGGCCATTCCTTGAGCCCATTCTCAATGGTAGTCTTGATGGTTGCGGCTGTCCTGCCGACCTGAGCATCCCCGAAAATCGAACGAGCGTGGATAGACTTCTCCCATTGTGCATGAATTTCAGCGTGGCATTCTTTACATGAGGTTGAATCATACCTTGCCGCCAGTTCGGCAATGGTTTTTGCCTTTTCCTCTGCCGCCAAAGCGCCAGTGATGACAAGCGGCATCACCGAAAGGCCAAGCAAAAGATGTTTTCTCTTGAATAGTCCCATACCCCCTCCTGTCTGTAATGTTTAACGAACATAAACGAAACAACATGACAGCAATCCAACTTGTTCCAATAAGTCAACACGGCCCTCCTTTGTCTTCCGGGGAAAAGCAGTGTGGCAAGAAATACGCTGCAAACAAAGAACACGCAGTTTTTTTGGGAAATGCAGATGATAGCCTCGCTAAATCAAAATTTGCAAAGATTACAGAATTTGGCAATGTATTTCTTGGTTCCTAACCTCATCGGCAGTTCGACGGCTGCAAACGCGCGAGGGGCAGGTTCTTCTCTTCCATTAGAAATGCCACGTTGAATCGCAGTTGCAGCAATGGGCTTTGGTGACGACACCGGTCTTTTTTCTGATCGGCTTAATATACACACGCCCTTTTTTTCGGCATTGTCTGCAAAAGAGATCCTGGTCTAATTTTTCATCTGGATTAATCGAGTACCAGTACCCAAGGCATACGAGTATGAAGACCAATAGAAGGATGAAAGAAACCTTCGCCATGCTGCAATCCTCTAAAGCTGTAAGGCATTCTTGATTTTCAATGGGTTCTGAGCCACTTTCGGATCTCTGCCCTTTGGGCAAGTTGATGTTTGATTGCCCCTCTTGGCAGCAAAAATTCCGGGTGTTTCCATGTGCGCCAGAGTCCGGCAAGCTCCTAGAGTCAGGAAAAACTTAGAACAATAAGTGGAGACTGGCCTGAAGAGATGCAGGCGGGTTGTACACTCAAGACAACCCGCCGATTTGTAAAGAACAAACGGTACGGTTGTTTATTTCTTATGACAGACGCCGCACTTGGCGAGTTCTGGTTTATTTTTGGTGTGGCAGTCTTTACAAAGGGTATGGGCGGCATTCTTGAAGGAGTTGACCTTTTCGGGCATGCCGGCCTTGCTGTTGTGACAGGTCTCGCATTTTTCAATTTTCTGCCCCTCAACGTACGCAACCTGTTTGCCGTCCGCGCCCTTGCTGTGGTGGCAGGTGCCGCATTCCAGCCGTGCCTGGTGTGCTCCATGCGGAAACTGGGCGGGCTTTGGCGTAGTCGCGGGATCAACCGTTGCCTGCAGGGTCATCTCTGCCGGTCCCTTATCCACGGCACCGGCGGTACTCGCAAGCCCAATGGCACAGCCACAAAACAAGGTGGCGCTCAACAACAGCATTTTTTTCATATCACTTCTCCTTCTTTTATATTGTATACGACAAAAAAACTGCGGCAGGTGAGGTCAAATTCATCGGCCGCAGCCACAAAGTGCGTTGGATCTTAACCAGTCACATTATAGCGCTGCATCTGCCTGTAGAAGGTAGAACGGGCAACCCCCAAGAGTTTGGCAGCTTTTGCCCTGTTGTTGTTTGTTTGCCGGAGAGCACCACGTATCTTCTCCTCTTCCGACTGATACTGAAGAACGGGTTGAACGACCTCAGGTATGGTTATTTGAGTAATGGGGGGTGGAACAAGAGGTGGTGACAGACTTTCTTTGCTGGGTGGTTTTTGCAATTCTGCTGGTAAATGTTTCACTTGCAACACCCCTTCCTGGCAGAGGACGCAGGCCCTTTCGATGACATGCCGCAACTCGCGGACATTCCCCGGCCAAGGATACCGCATCATGCACTCCAGAGCTTGATCAGAGATCAAAGCAATTTTTTTACCAAGCTGTTTCCGAAATATTTCCAAAAAGTGGTTGGCGATCAGAGGAATGCTGACGATCCTCTCGCGAAGCGGGGGGAGGTTGATTTCAATGACTTTCAGGCGGTAGTACAGATCTTCCCTGAATTTTCCCAGTTTCACCATTTTCTGAAAGTCAACGTTGGACGCGGCTATGATCCGGACATCGACCTGTATTGGTTCATCCTGCCCCAATGGGGTAAAAGTCTTTTCCTGGAGGAAACGTAACAAAAACAACTGGGTCCGAGGCGAGATGTCCCCAATTTCATCAAGAAATAATGTGCCGCCATCGGCTTGGAGCAATCTGCCGGCCCTGTCCCTGTCCGCACCGGTAAAGGAGCCTTTGCGATGCCCAAACAGTTCACTTTCCAAGATGTTTTCGGAAAAAGAAGCGCAATCCATCTTGATAAGCGGCTTATTGCATCGTGAACTTTCGGCGTGGAGAGCCTCTGCCACCAGTTCTTTGCCGGTCCCGGACTCGCCGGTAACAAGAACGGACGTGTCCACTTTGCCAATATTTTCGATCAGATTATACACTCTTTGCATCGCCGGACTTGAGTCGACAAAGCCATGGAAGGAAGTGCGATTTTGATCCTTATCTAACGGTTTGGCAACCGTCAAATCTCTGGCGACGATCACAACACCTTGAAGTTGGTTATTCTCGTCCCGCAAAGGGGAAGCGTTGATGCTGACCATCTTTGTTTTATGGGATGGAGCCGTGTACTCAATGAAGTGCTGCCTGACCTCCTGGCCACCCTGTAAAATCCGGCGAATATCGTCCGTACAAGCCTGACACAACCCATCAAAATGACACAAGAGCGAATCAATTGGCCACCGGCGAAGATCCGGGCATTTACCAGTATTTGTATAATTGAGCCATTTTTTTGCGGCTTCATTCAGTTGAACAATCCGCAACTGCGAATCAACAGTAATAATCGCATCACTGACCGAACGAAAAATAGTATCCAGGTATCGGCGATATTTTTCGTTTTCCTGCTGAAGGCGTTGGGATTTGTTAACCACAAACCAATGCTGGAGGGCGCGTTTGGTAAAATGGAGCAGCGTCTCTTTATTTACCGGCTTGGAGAGATAGTCAAAAGCACTGTGTCGTATGGACTTGGCGGCAGATTCAAGGTTAGGAAAGCCGGTGATCATGACAACGGGGCATTGCAACCCTGATTCTCTGATTTTTTGCAGGAGATCTGTTCCGCTGGGCCCTATCAGCACGATATCGCTGATAATCAGATCATATTTTGCCTGGCTGAGAGCTTCCAGGGCCGCAGCAACACTTGCTACTGTTTTGACAGATTGATACCCTTCGGCCTTCAGAAATATTTCAAAGGTCTGCCTGATGGACTCTTCATCGTCGACAATGAGAATATTTGCGGAATAGAGATTCTCATACATAGGGTTAGATTCCTGCTGGCAGTTCAATGATCATTTCGGTAAATTTTTCAATGATAGAATTAACGTACAGATTACCACCATGTTCCTTAACGATGCCATAACTGATACTGAGTCCGAGCCCTGTTCCCTTGCCGGGTGGTTTCGTACTGAAGAACGGCTCAAAGATATGTTCTAATACAGATTGGGGCAGCCCTGTTCCGTAATCCTTGACAATTATATTAAAAAATCGGTGTTCCTCATCATTATTCTCGAAACAGGATATTTCAATAATTTTTCTCTCATCAAATCCCGGATATCTATCGTTTAAGGCATAGCGGCTGTTACTGATGAGGTTTAACAGGACTTGTTGCAATTTTCTAAAATCAGCCACAATCAAGGTGTTTTCGCTTGGAAAATCAGTCACAATCCTGATGCCTTCCTTCTGCAGTTGATGATTGACCAAAGAAAGACTTGTTTTGACAATTTCCACAGGATTGACGGGTTCCCGCAAACCGATGTCTGCCCGTGCGAACGATATTAAATTCCTGGTAATAGTTGCTATCCTATCCCCTTCCTTCATAATCTTCTGCACCATATCAATGCCTGCCGGATCAAAATCATAAGTATCCAGCAGTATCTGGGCAAAATTAATAACCCCGGTAATTGGGTTGTTGACCTCATGGGCAACACCAGCGGCCAGTTCACCGAGAGCGGCAAGGTTGGCATTGCGGATGTAATCCACCTTGCGAATCTCATCGCGGGTAAGTTCCCTGGCGGTCAATAAAATTGTATCGACTTCGCCATTTGCGTCTTTTACTGGTGAAATTGAAAAAAAATATTCCCCATAGAGGCCGGGAAGGCGCGTCTCTTCCGCCTTTGGCGTACAGTTTTTGAGATATTCCTCCAAGGGACATTTGATATGGGGTAAACGGCCACCATGAACAATCTTGCAGATTCCCTGGCCAATAACTTCCTCCCTGGTTTTTTTAGCCGCCTTCAGGGTTGCTTCATTGGCCTCGATAATTATTCCATCCGGCCGGACCACCAGGAAAGGTTCTTCAACGCCGTTGAAGATCTGCTCCCACATTCCGGAAGTCAATGCTTTTAGAGGAGCACGGTCCCCGTCGCCGGACACGATGTTTGTAGGTGAAGTATTGCTGTCCATTTCGTTCTTCATACCCACAGGGTGCACACTGAGTCACACCCTGTGGGTCCCATAGATACAGATGACGGTTGTTTCTCTGCACGGAAAAACGTTGTCCTCGTTGACAAGGGTGACGCCTGACGGAAACAACGGGAGTTAAATCGGGGCATGGCAATAGTCCGGTGCGGGAATCTTTAAAATCATATTTCCAGTTGTCCTGCGCGATCAGCAGCCGCCAAAAATCCCCAAAACCAGCCCGAAATACTTGATTTGCGCAAAAGAACGGCCCACTCTAGATATTATATTGATCATGAATATAAATTTTTCTGAAGAGCATTTCACCAAATATAAATGCTGCCAAAAAGAAGAAGGTGACCCCGACAGAAATCATGATTTCGTGCAAGCTGGGGTTATACGAGTAATATTGCGGGAGATCCACAACATTATAATCCTGAAAATGGGGAACAAGCTGGCCAACGATGACTAGATCATAAAAAAGAACATAGGCGCCGATCAAGCAGGAAATACCTGCGAGAGCCAACACGATAACGTTTTTCCCTTTTGTGAAAGAAATGAGCGCGAGGGGGAGCAAGACCGCTAATCCAACCTCTCCAATCCAAAAATTCTTGGCAAAATCGCCCTGAACAAGCAGAGCCATCGCTTCCGGGTTACTGGTGAATTTTGGGATAAATCCGCCCATTATTTTAACGATTGTGAAATAGGAAATGCCGAGCAGAAGTACAAAAAACAACCTTCCTGTGGCCAGAAGGGCCATTTCATCTTGGCTCCGCAGGCTCTGCTTGTGAAACATTGAGCTAATCCAGTTGAATAACAGGATGGCAGCACAACCGGTCAGGGCAGAGAGGGAAAGAAAGTACAATGGCATATAACCTTCACTCCAGAATCCTCTGGAACCAAGGAGTTCCATATCCGAGTTCATGTTCAGATTTCCTATGATCACCACTGCAAAAGCGATGAAGCCAAAGACTCTTGCGAACTTTTCTCGTCGTATCATCAGTAAAAGAAAATTACAGATCGTAAAGACCGTGAAAAGACTGTAGATAGTCGCCTTCCACCAGATATTCGAAAAGGGTTGCGGGGAAAACAGCGCGTAAAAACCAACGCGCCATGGCGTCTCAATCTCAAGAGCGATACACAAAAGGCCTGCGGCCATTGCAATGAGGGAAAGAAAAACCGTCCGGGTAACAAGAGGTTTAAACGTGTCGAGACCAAAGACCTGCCCCAGTGATGAAATCATACAAAGCCCGGTGGAAAGGCAGGCAAAGAAGACATAAGGGGTAATGAGAAGTCCCCAGGGTACCTCTCTGGTTGTCCCGAGAGTATGATGATGGCCGACGAGCATGGTGTGAAGACCGAAGGCAAGGCCAATCACACAGATGAGCGTCAGCCCCACAAAAATCAGGATCTGATTCATGGGAGGCAAGGTTGATGTGTCTGAATTGGTGTAGAAGTTCATGTCTTTTCCTTTGCTATTCTTTTCTAAGGTTACTGTGTTATTTGTCCAAGCCTGGTTTCAGGCATCCGTCGCATCCATATAAAAAATGTTCGGCAGGGTGCCGGATTCCGGCTTAAGGACCCAAAATACATTTCCGCGAGTGTGGATCAACTTGTAGGCTTCTGTCTCCGGATCGGTAAGATCCCCGAAAATTCGGACACCAGCGGGGCAGGCAGCGCTGCAGGCCGTGGTCTTCCCGCTGCTTTCTTTCAGCTTGGTGTCAAAACAGAAGTTACATTTATCGATGGCCCGATTCTCTTCCTTATAGTACCGCGCATTGTAAGGACAGGCGGCCATGCAGGTCTTGCAGCCGATGCATTTGTTTGGACTCATCAGGACAATACCCGTTGCAGCATCTTTGTAGGTAGCCCCGGTAGGGCAGACCCGTACACAGCTCGGCTGGTTGCACTGATTGCACAGGATGGGCATGAAAGCGCGTTCTTGTTCGCCCTCAGCGTTTGGGATTCTGCGTTCCAGAATGGTGGTGCGATAACCATAGGCCGGAACACTGTTCGTGCGAATGCATGCCTCCATGCAGAGCTCGCAATCGATGCACTGACCTTGACGAATGACCATTGTGTAGTGTGGCTTATAGGGGAATTGACCCGCAGGCGGTACCACCTTGCCGCTCCTATAAGCGCCTTGCGCCTGGGCAGAAGTCAAAGAAAAAATCGATCCTCCTAAAAACACCCCTGTTACAACGAGGCCGAATTTCAGGAATTGGCGGCGCTCTTTTAAGCTAAGGGTTTCAGGCCCCTCATTTTTCAGCTTATCCAGTTGTATCCCTTTCATTTTGCTCTCTCTCCTAAGTCCACTATCGCGGGCTATCTACTCAATACGACTCGCTCATAAGAACGAAGTTTCTGTAAGCTGACCCACCCTCTATAGTCAGATCCGAATTGGTCTTCGATGCCTCATTGTATTCCCTTCCTGAGAATGACCGCGCACTGCTCTCCATTCTGAATGATTTTCCCAAGTATTTGCTTTTGATCGCCATTGCCATTTTCCTTCTCACAGGAGTCTGCCAACAGTTGCGAATAGTTGATGATGCCGTTGAGTCGGTTTGTCGCTTCATTAATAATTGCAGAAAACTCCGCTTCTCTCCTCTTGTATGCCAAGTCATCCGGCTCATTCTTTGTATTTTTTTGCAGTAAGTGATTAAAAGCCGCGACTACGGTGCTGACCTCCGCGCTCCGCCCTCCCGTTTTGCCAAGGTAAAGAGGAGCGCCGTCCAGCAGCGCCTGTTTAGCCTCTATGGCCAGGGCGATGAGCGGCTTGACCGCTTTCAGGTAGAGCATGATAAGGCTAAAGCAGGTCAAGGAGATGATCATGCCCATCAAGATCAGTGCTGTTTTCTGGTACTCCATGACCCTGTTTTTCATCCCATTGACAACAACACGATCAAATTGCAGGAATTGTTTATTCATGAGACGAAGCTGCCCCATGATCTGCAGAATCAAATCGTCATTCGCCGGTTTCTCGGCGAGATTTCGCAAGTTGACGATCACGCGTCCGAAATCCAACTCCTGCAAGAAAGAAAGCTTGTATTGGGTCGGAATCAAAGGGTTGTCGAGCAAGGCGATGTACCTGCTTTGAAACTTCTCAAACTCTTTGGCCGCACCAAGGAGCTGTGATTGATCTCGAGACAAAAGGGCTTGCGTGGCCTGATCCTGTATGGTCGTATAGAGAAAAATGGTACTTTCACTCTCTTGAACAATAGTGCTGTAATCAAGGGCCAAGTTGCTTTTCCGAAAACCGGTAAGCACAAGAACCGCCAATAAAAGAGCAGTGCCTAAAAAGGTTACAGCGCTTAATCTACGTAGCGATCGCATCTGCCTTCTCGTCCAGCGTTGACTGACCGTCGCTGCAGTGTTCTTTATAGCTGCAGGTTGCGCAGTCATTTTCAGGTTCTTCCGTAGTTGCCCCTTCTTTTGTTGCGCTGCAGTTGACAATAATAGCAAACTCCTCTCCATCTAGAGTTTCTACCTGGAGGAGAATTTCAGCGAGATCTTCAAGAAGCGCCCGTTGCTGTGTTAAAATACGAACGGCTTCTTCATAGCAGCTGGCGAGGAGTGCGTTCACTTCTTGGTCAATGAGCCTGGCGGTTTCGTCGCTCATGGGCAATCGCCCACCGGCCCCGGCAATAAAACCGCCACTGGCAATGGAGAAGGCCTGAGGGCCGAGAGTGGCACTCATTCCCCATTTGCAGATCATATCCGTGGCTATCTGCGTGGCGGTAAGGAGATCCCCTTGGGCACCCGTTGACTGCTGGTTAAAGATCAGCTCTTCTGCAGCCCTGCCGCCCATCAGAACAATGATTTTAGTGCGCAGGTATTCCTTGGAATACGCCGGATGATCACTGATTGGCAATTGCTGGGTTTGACCAAGAGCCATCCCTCTCGGGACGATGGTGATCTTGTGCAACGGATCGGCATTGGGAAGATTGTTGGCCAGGATTCCATGTCCTGCCTCATGGTAGGCAAGGATGTTGCGTTCCTTTTCACTCATGACCATTCCCTTGCGCTCGATCCCCATGAGGATCCGATCCCGGGCCTTTTCGAAATCTACACTGAGGATTTGCTCTCTACCTTTTCTTGCTGCCATCAAGGCGGCCTCATTAACGAGGTTTGCCAGTTCCGCACCGGTAAAACCAGGAGTCGCTTTGGCCAGGTTGTCAAAATCTACTTCGGGATGCAGCGTAACCTTGCGGCCATGCACCTCGAGAATGGTCTTTCTGCCTTTCAGATCCGGGGGGAGAATGTTGATTTGCCGATCAAACCGGCCTGGCCGTTTGAGGGCGGAATCGAGGATATCCGGTCTGTTGGTGGCGGCCAGGACGATAATGGTATCTCCTGTATCAAATCCATCCATTTCAGACAGGAGAGCATTAAGGGTCTGCGCTCTCTCTTCCTGCCCTCCGGCAGAGGGACCACTTGATCTGCTTGCGCCAACCGCGTCAATTTCATCAATAAAAATAATGCACGGGGAATTTTTTTTAGCCTCCTTGAAGAGATCCCTGACTCTTGACGCCCCTACGCCCACAAACATTTCAACAAAGTCGGAGCCGCTGAAACTGTAAAAAGAAACTCCTGCCTCGCCGGCGACCGCTTTAGCCAGCAGGGTTTTTCCGGTTCCGGGAGGGCCTTGAAGAAGGATGCCTCTCGGGATGGTCGCGCCAATCTTTTTGAAGTTGTCAGGGTGCTTAAGAATAGCAACAATCTCTTCCAGCTCCGCTTTAACTTCAGGGATCCCGGCAATATCATCAAAGGTCAGCCTAAGCTCTTTGCCACCCTGCTTGACCAGTTTGTCACTGGCAAACGTACTCTCCTCCTTCTCCCTGGGCTGCAGTGACCACCAGACCACCATAATAAAACCGACCACGAATACAGAAATAATCGTTATGTAAATCAGATTAAACCTGTCCTCTTTGACTACAATACTAACATTATCGTCATGAATTTTTTCGAGAAAAGTATTAACATCCGGTACCGTGGTCATAAAAGAACGATTATCTCGATCAGTGAAGACGACCCTGTTGCCAGTAAACTCAAACTTAACGATCTGATTATTATTGAGCAGCTCAACAACTTTGCTATAATCCTTACTTGGAAGCCTGTGCTCTAAAAACCAGAGCAAAGATGCCAGCATGCACAAGACAGATACGAGAAAAAAGATGAATAAATTTCTGACAAGTCGAGCCATTACAATTATATTTCCATAATTTATAAAGTGTTAAAAAATAATTTTCTTAATGCTTTTATCATTAACAGGTAAAAACCAATTTATAAAATAAGTACAATTTATAATATAACAATAGCCGATATGATTATCAGTTTATCGGCTATTGTTATTAATGTATGCAGTTGATAATTCTATCCAAAAATTTATTTAATATCACCATTCATTACACTACATTCCAGTTACAGCTCTAAACCAACCTTGGACGAGTTGAATTGGTCCACCTGCTTGATACATAGCACTTCCAAGACATGCAAATGCCCATAATCCAACAAGCCCTGCAAAAGCAGCTACACTTCGAATAACAATCTTATCTACTACAACTTCTGTTGACTCTTCAACTCGACTGTTTTCATGAACTATACTCTTGCTTCGCTCTGCTACCAGTGTCCTGTCACTCATGGTATACCCTCCCTAGGTTAATGCGTTGTTTTTAAGGTAAGCACATCGATCTTCTAATTGTTTCGAGTCACCTTTTGCCCAACCTTTAGCACAATACGTGCCAGTGCAATGCACAAGGATACACACCACGTCTATTTTTAGAGTAAATTACTATTTTACCGTACATTAATTAAACTTTTACCCACAAGAAGTACCGGACAAGTCTTTGAGAACCTGCAGCGAACACTCTATCAGTGTCTCATAAGTGTTCGATACGTGTCCCACGAGTGTCCCGCAAACATTGCTGAGTGTCCCGCAAACATTGCTGAGTGTCCCGCCAGTGTCCCGGAATGATGGACGTGGCTCAATAAAAGGAGACATTTTTTAAGCCGCTTTTTTTCCAAGACTGCTGATTTTCAAATTCCATGGAGGTTCATCTGTCCCAAAGAGGAATGATAGCGGCGGCTGTTGTAAAAAATATCTCGATGTAACCAACGATTTTCTGCCTGGCGGCGAATCGGCTGAGACACCTCTCTTTTCAGGACCAGGCAATCTGATCGAAGCACGGTATGATGAAAACCAACATGTCCTACCTCCCGTTGCCCCTTTGGGTCTCAGGCGGTAAGACTCTCCCGGATTCCGTCCCCCTGCGTCCGGGTAAAGTTTGGCAATTTGACAATTGCCTATGGTCTCGTCACTCGAAAACAGTATGGCCAGTTCAGACTCTGCGACAGTTCCCGACCCAAGCTTTGCCACCAAGCCGCCTATCGAAAGACAAGGCGTCTCAAGGACGTCCGGAACGCGCTGTCAGGAATCTGCTTCGGGTGAGAAAAAAACGATAGGGTAAACTTCGATCCTAAAGACGGCAGGTAGCCAGTACGCACTGCCAGTTGGCGCGAGGACAGTCTGACCTGGTACAAAATGCGGAGACACGGTTAAGAGCGTTGAGGATGCTCTCCGGAAGTATTCACGGACGAATTTAAACGAAGGGGGCCGTTAAACTGCACGGATCAAGGGGACAAGGTTTCAGAAGCAGCCAGGAATTCGGGATCCATACCACTCAACTTCGACGACGGGTCAAAGGCAGGTCACCGAATTTACCCCGTCACGGCCAGTATGGTGCAACTGCAAGCAGAAGCCCAGCAGTTGCGACGAGGGAAGGAACGATTGCGGATGGAGCGAGAAATTCTAAATACGACCACAGCCTTCTTCGCGAAAGAATCGGACTGAGATTTTCGTGCTTTGATATCGAGAAGAAACGATCCCATGGTTTCCAGACTTACGATGGACTAAAAATAACCTTGTAGCATGAACTTGGCGACCTGTCCGCGCCCAAGGCTCCCCACAGATTATACAGAGGAACCAACCATAGAAAATCCATACGGAACGAAAATGTTTTTTAACGGAAAATTAAATGGTTGAACTTTTTGCAAAGGAACGTCCGCATACTGTGTCATATTTCGACCAACAGGAGAAATCTCGTGTCTCAATGGGCGAGATTTCTCGCTATCGCTCGAAATAACAAGAAAAAATGGTTCGTTCTTTTCCAGGCAATCGGGTCAGAACAAACAATCTCTTCATTTTGCATAAGGCTCGGTTAAATGAAAACACATTTACACATCCAGCAACATTGGCGCCTATCTGTCCACGTCAACAGACCGCGGCCCCATGCCCCCGGTAACATCGCCGCACCTTGCCCTTCTTGATGTAGGCATAATAGTCATCTTTGAGATTGAGATTCTGATACCAGCCCGTGTCGCTAAACTCGATCAGTTTCACCCTGACGTGATCCAGTAATTCGATGATCCGCTTGCCGTTGTTGTTCAAAACGAATTCCGCTTTTCCGGCAATGGATTTCCGGTAAACGGCGTACAGGGGTTCATGCCGTTCCCCTTTTTTAATGGGCATGACAATATCGGCATCCCTGGTCAGGTTGATCATGTTTTGGATAAGCCGGAGGTTCATCTCGGGGATATCGCAGGCGGTGATAAAATTCACCTCGGTGCTCGACGCCCTGAGGCAGGAATAAATGCCCATCAACGGGCCTCGGTTCTTTTCAACATCCGGCACGACCGCGCGTTTGAGGAAGGCGTATTTTCCCGGATCATTGGCGCCGATGATCACCTCGTCGAAATGATGTTCCAGTTGCTTGACGATATGAGCGATCATGGGTTGGCCGTTCACCGCCAGCAGACTCTTGTCAACGCCCATCCTTGAGCTTTTCCCTCCCGCTAAAATGATGGCGGTGGCGTGCTCACGAATGATCCAGCCGTTCTTGCTGAGTACCACTCTCTCAGGGGAGAAATTCCAGTTCATGCTGTGAAAATCAATTACCTTGTTGGCATACTGCACCACCTCGGCGCAACTTTCTTTCACCTGTTTTTCATCTCGATTCTTGATCACCAGAAACAGTCCCGGCTCGACAACTTTTCGGATGGAATTGGATTCGCACACCGCGAACGCATTCTCTGGAATGAGGTCCACCAGGGCGTTCAACCCCTTCTCCAACCGATCGTACCGTACTTTTAAAAAATACACCTTGTGCGCACCCGCCCTCAGCATGCGGGAGGTATCTTTGTCGGTATCGGACCGGGTTTCCTCGCTGATTTCATAATCTCCTTTCAGAGAAGAACAGATGCCGCAGCCTTCGCCCCCCCTGGGGCAACTGCCTCGGTCCGGATCTATGGTGACCACCTTGACCCCATAAAGCTGCTGTTCTTTTGCATACTTTTCAATGAGTCGGCAGGCAAACTCGGTTTTTCCTGTATTTCTTCCGGTGGAACCCAAAACGATGAATCGTGCCTTTTTGATCATGGGCCAGTTTCCCCCTTACAGGTTGTTTAAACAACGTTTTTTAACGAATCATCTTGAAGACGGTGAGCCCGGATTTTTCATTTAACAAATTGAAACTATGGTTTCTAATAGCTTGCACGTGGACGAGCGGTTGATACGAACCGATTTCCAACAGTTCCCTAGGCATGCATCGGTAAATACCCTTTTTCAATGGCCAACAGATCGAGAAAAAGCAACTTTACGTGCTCCAGCATGGGATTACGGTCGAGCCTGGCCGTCGCTGCACGTTGATCAAAGGTTTTCAGATAGCTCTTGCATTGCTCGCAATGATAAATTTTGTAGCCCTTGAACTCCTCGAACACGATATAGCCGAGCTGACTGTATTCCTCGTTGCCGCAATAGCCGCAGCCCATCCGCTTGAAGGGCCATTGCCAATTGCAGCACAGGCAGTGCAGATACCTCCTGCCGTGTTCATTATCATCAAGAATGGCAAAATCAGGATACTTGCCGCAGACCGGGCAGGTGGATTTTTCGTTGGTGACCAGTTGCCGAAGTTCGTCGGCATACCGTTCGGCAGCCAACCGCCAGAAAGGGCTCATGGCCCAGTGCAGCAGCTGCAGCAGCGATTCGCCGTCAAACCCTTCCCGTTCCGCCCACTGTTGCAGACTGCCTTCCAGTTGTTTTAAGGGCGCTGACCAGGGCAAGGCTGCAAAGGCATCGGCAACCGAGGGTTGGTGCAGGGATAAGGCCAAGGGATTTTCCGGAGAACTTGCTCGTAGCAGCTCTATGATCGTCCGGAAGCTAGCCTGCAAGCGCTCGGTATCGACGTCCACATACGCAAGGGAAGTGAGGGAGCTGTCGCGGGTCAGGAAACGAATCGCCTGCAGGGCATCAGCGGGTTTTGTGAAGGGAAGATCGCGCAGCCGGTTGACCTCAGCATTGAGGAAAGTATCAACGTGCCGGTAATACTCGACCATTTCCGAATGAGGCGCTAAGGGTTGTCGTTCAGTGGGCACAGAATGCTCCTTGCAAAGTAGCGATCTCAAGAATTCAAGATCGTCAATGAAACCCGGGGGGAGAGGAACCGGCACTCCGGTTCCCCTTTCAGTTGTGCCATGGTCCAGCCTGGCCAGTTCAGGCCGGGGATTCGCTGTCCTCCTTTTTCTTGCCCAAATAAACCTCTTCGTACCATTGGCGGTGGTTTTCGATCATGTATTGCTCCGATATATCGCCCATGATCATCGCCCTGGCTGTTTCGTTGGTTAGAGGATTGAGCGCCGCCAGATAAATATGGCCGATAGCCCCGACGGTACCGATCACCATGAAGGTCACGTGGACCGGGTAGACCCACATTGGGGTAATGCCCGGGGCAAGCCACATGAACAGGCCGCTGACGATCAGCACTGCGCCGGAGATGATCTGAATCAGAGAGTTGATCTTCTCACCGCCATTATAAAAGCCCTGCGGCGGCAATTCCCTTTTCATCCCCACGAATTTATAAGGGAAGGTCAGCAGGAACAACGCATCGTTTTCCGTAAAGGCAAAACTCTCCTTCAACCAGGAGAGTATTTCAGATGGCCGGACAATCAATGAGATAGCGATAGATCCCATTAAAAAGACCGCTGCTATCCGATGCACCACCATTGCCCCGACCAGTCCGCCGAACAGCGGTTCCAACCAGTCCAGCGCAGACCCCGTTACCATAAAGCCCGTGATCGCCAGAACGATGAAGCTGATGGCGTACATCCAGTGGGTAACCCGTACCAGCGCACTGAAGCGCATGATCCTTTTCTTGTTACTCATGGCCTTGCCCTCCTCCCTCTTCAATTTTCGAGCTCGGTTTCTGCTTGAACGCTTTGCGTCGCGAGATAATAAAGGCTACCGCTGTGGCTGCAAGGCTCGCCCCGAGAAGGAGTTTGCCGGCGGGTTGCACGACCTCTTTCCAGAAGACCAGACTGAACGAAATTTTCGGGTCAATGGGCAGGCCATAGTTGGCAGGGCTGTCCGGAAGGACATAAATCACTCCTAAACCACCCAGTTCCGTTTTGCCGTAAATCTGCGCTTTCGGGTACAGGCCCTTGGCCTGGACCAAGCGCTCATCGGCCAGTTTGGCCATTTCGTCCCAGGTGCCGTAAACGATGGCCTGGGGCACACAGGTCTTGGCACAGGAAGGAGTCAGCCCGTTGGTGATCCGGTCGTAGCAGAAGGTGCATTTCCGCATTTTTTTGGCTTCATGGTCCACCTTCGGGATATCGAAAGGACAGGCCTTGGCGCAGTAGCCGCAGCCGACGCATTTTTCCTCGATCCGCCGGATCGTGCCGTTCTCCATCTGGACCAGGGCGCCGTTTGGGCAAACCCTGACGCAGGCGGCATCGCCGCAATGCAGACAGGTGGTCTTACGAAAATGCCATTCAAATCCGGTTTGTTTTTTCTCCTCGTAAAATTTGATCATCGTCCACCGGTTGGGGGACAGATCGCTATGGGATTGATAGCTGCCGGTGAACGTGCCGATTTCTCCTTCCAGCTGATTCCACCGCTTACAGGCTACCTGGCAGCCTCTGCAGGCCGTGCAGCGGGTGATATCGATCAATCTTGCCATTCTGCTCATACCGTCACCCTCCTGATATCGACAAGAAATGCTTTATATTCAGGGATTGCGGTGTTGGCATCGCCGACATGGGGCGTTAGATGGTTGGCAATTTCTCCCTTGACCAGCCCCTGATAACCGAAATGCCAGGTCAGCCCCACCTGATGCACTTTTTTGCCGTGAATACTGAAGACTCGCGCCCTCGGGGTCACCATGGCCACCGCTTTCGCCGATCCTCGAGCCGAAACCAGTTCAACCACATCGCCATTCTTGATCCCTTTCTCGGCCGCCAGCTCCTCGCTTATTTCGACAAAGGAAGAAGGCATCAATTCGGCCAGCCACGGCATATTGCGGCTGTAGGCTCCGGTGTGGAATTGCTCGCAGACCCGCCAGGTTGAACAGATGATCGGATACTTGGCCGACTCGCCCTTTACTTTACCGCCTTCCTTGCCGAGGAAGGCTGCGGGATTGTTTTGCCGTTTGTTGAGCACATTGAGCGTTGGGCTTTCCACCGGTTCATAATGCTCGGGAAAAGGCCCTTCGTTGAGGCCTTTGATGGCAAACAGCCGCCCCTCCCGCTCGGTCTGCATGATAAAAGGTTTATCCCCCAGGGGATCAGTCGGTTTGACCGTGCCGATAAAGTCGGGAACATCGTACCCGGTCCATTTCTGGGCCGCCTCATCCCACCAGATGTAGGCGCGTTCCTTCGACCACGGCTTGCCGGACGGATCGGCGGAAGCACGATTGTAGATAATCCGCCGGTTGGCAGGCCAGGAAAATCCCCAACCGGGATGCGCCCCCCAGCCGCCCGGGTCGTCCAGCACCCTGCTCCGGGTGCGATTGCCCAGTTCTTCGGTGTACATTCCCGAATAGATCCAGTTGCCACAACTGGTGCTGCCGTCATCCTTGAGGGCGGCAAAGCCGGGTACCTGTTTACCGGTCGCCACGTCCTTGCCGTTAATTTCCCGCATCACCGCATCAATGAAATTGGGCTGACTGACCAGCGGATCCGGGTAATTCCAGGTCATCGACTTGATCGGCAGATCCTGCGGTTTGGTGCTTGCCGCGTAGAGAGTTTTCACTCTCTTGACCAGGCGATCCAGGATATACGACTCTTGGCGGACATTGCCTGGTCCGTCGACAGCCTTCCAGCGGTATTGAATCAAGCGGCCGCTGTGGGTTAGGGTTCCTTCCTTTTCCAGGAAGGTGGTTACCGGCAAGAGGAAGACTTCGGTGTTGATCTTTTTGGGATCAGCACCTGGACGTTTCCAGAAGGTGCTGGTCTCATTCTCAAATGGATCGCAGCAGACGAGCCATTCGAGATTTTCCATGGCCTTGGATTCCATGTTCGAATTTGGACCTGAAACCACCGGATTCTGTCCCCAGACAAACAATCCCTTAATGCCGGTATTGGCATGCAAATCCTCGAACATAGCGATATGGCTATAGTTTTTTCCCTTCTTGGCTTTAGGTACGAATTCGTAGGCAAACTGATTTTGTGGGGTTGCGGCATCGCCATACCAGGCTTTCAACAGGCTGGCGACAAACTTGGGCCGGTTGCTCCAGTAGGATGGGGCCGCCGGAGTCGTTGCGTTATAGTCGGCCAAGGTTGGCCACTCAGTGGTCGGCGCCGGCATGTAGCCCGGCAGCAGATGAAACAGCAGGGCCATGTCGGTGGAACCCTGCACATTGGAATGGCCGCGCAGCGCATTGACGCCACCGCCGGGCAGGCCCATGTTGCCGAGCAACAGCTGGAGCATCGCCATGCACCGTACATTCTGGGACCCCGAAGTATATTGGGTCTGGCCCATGGCATACAAGATCGATCCGGCTTTACCGACCTGCCCGGTTGAGGAGTACAGTTTATACACCTCGACGAGTTTATCCGGCGGCGCCCCGGTGGTCTGCACCACCATATCGATGGTGTAGCGGGAATAATGCTTCTTCATGAGTTGGAAGACGCAGCGCGGATGCTGCAAGGTCAAATCCTTGACGACCTTGCCGTCGGCATCCTTGTCATAATCCCAGTTAGCCTTGCCGTAACTCCTTTTTTCTTCGTTAAAATTGTCAAACAACCCGGTATTTTCGTCAAAGGAGTATCCTTCTTTGATGACCGAGGCGGCATTGGTGTAACTGAGCACATAGTCCTTATGATATTGCTCATTTTCGAAGATGTAGTTGAACATGCCGCCCCAGAAGGCGATATTCGACCCACTGCGAATCGGGCAGTACAAATCGGCCCGCGCCGCTGTTCTGGTGAATCGCGGATCGACGCAAATAATCTTCGCCCCGCGTTTATCTCGTGCCTGCTGTAACCAGGCAAATGAGACTGGATGATTTTCAGCCGCGTTGCTGCCGCAGATCAGGGCAACATCGGTATTTTTGAAATCCGTCCAGTGATTGGTCATTGCTCCTCTACCAAAGGTGGCGCCCAGACCGGCGACCGTGGAGCTGTGTCAGATCCTTGCCTGGTGCTCCAGGTAGGTCACCCCCAGGCCGCGCATGAATTTGGCGATGAGGTAGAGATCCTCATTGTTGAGAACCGAAGCACCAAGACTGCCGATGGCTTCGGTGCGGTTGACGGTTACCCCATCTTCTTCGGCAATAAACGATTTGTCTCTGGTCTGCTTAACGCGCGTGCCGATCTGGCTGATCGTCCAGTTCCAGGATTTGACTTCCCATCTGTCCGAGCCCGGCGCCCGGTACATGGGCTGGGTAATCCGCTGGTCGTTGTGGTGGGTTTGTTCGACCGCCGCACCTTTCGAGCAGTTTGATCCGCGATTGCTCGGGTTATCCGGGTCCCCCTCGCATTGAATCAGCTTGCCATCAATCACCTGGGCAATAACACCGCATCCTCCTGAACAAAAACAGCAAATCGAACGATACTCCATTGCCTTCGCAGTTCGTAGACTGGTCGCAGCTGCCGAAGCCTCGGACAGGTCAAATCCAAGGTTGCCCGCAACCACTGCCGTAGTGCTGGCACCTGCCAGTTTGAAAAGATTTCTCCTTGACAGTCTCATAGTGCTTGGCTCTCCTTTTGGTTTGAGTTGATTGCCGTTCCCGGAAACATTCGTGAGCAATGCCCAGGATTGTTTTCACAAAAATGCTTTTTTCAACGCGATCCAACAAGTCGATCTGCAATCAGACGCGATATGCTGCAACTGAGGAATGTCGCCCCCTTTTATGCTGTTATTCTAATAATCTTCATTCATCCTGCCAATTTGACAAGGTAAGTGAGAGGCCATCAAACATGTGCGGCGGTAACGTATTGTGATTATCTGGGAAAGGTTCAACCTATTCCCTTGGCGATAGGAAGGAGTGCTAAAATGCGGTAGGACGAATTGCACTGCATTGGCAAAACGTTGCGATGCGTAAGCTGCTGTTTTTTTGCTAGCTAAAGAAGGGAAACGGGCCAGGTTGGCCGTCTTGGAAAGTGTACCAATATCAGCGTCGCTGAGTCTGTTTGGGAAAGAAAGGGTCGCTGTTGTTTGTAGAGTTGTTGTTTGTTTCTCCACGTCAGCCCCTTGAAAAAGGAAACTGAGCAATAGCTCAAATTTTCCTGAGCGATCACTCAATATGTATGATTAATCAGTTAAGCGGTTTTTTTTGTCGTCGTCAAGTAAAAACGTGGCCTGAACACCACTGCGTGGGCAACTTGCCGACAGTGTCGCCCATGCCCATAAGATTTTCGGGTCTTTTCAACAGGAACCGCGACTTTATGTCAATGACGGCCAGATAGGGTTTCCGCATCTGGTTGCAAAAAAAAAACGCAATTACCGACACCTCTCCGGTCCAAGCCAATCGAATAGCCCTCGGAAGATTTGGTGGCCCGGGATATCGTCATTTGCAGGAGTCGCACCTAAAAACCCGGTTGTTTTTCGATACCGTTCAAGATAGTCTTTATATGCTCTTGTCCTGTCCGTCCGGCCCTGAAAAGATTCAGGAAGGAACTTTCCCGGGCAAGGTAAGGCCGGAAGCACTTTTTTAAGCAGTACGTGAATTGCCGTACATCGAGATAAAAGTCACAAAGCCTTTTCGGCTCACATGTTGAAATATCATTCAGCTTGTTGAATTCGAATATTTTAATGTCCGGTGATTAACGATCGGATTAATAACAATTATTTTTCTTCAGTTACCACCAACATATTTTATGTCGAATAAAAAAATCTACAAATTATAATTCGAAAAATAAATGACACCTGAATCCGTGAGAAACCATCAATAAAAAAGATCTAGTTTTACAGTTAATTAATTGAAATTTTTATCAAATATTTGCAATATCCACCTGTCCGAAAAACTCACTCGACAGGTGCAAACATGAAAC
>Ga0209639_1000593_pt1 | contig 47819 bp, 35 predicted proteins | sample EPASupsiteHSE605_FD_187268 | JGI IMG/M metagenome (GOLD analysis project Ga0209639, IMG submission 187268) | Bioremediated contaminated groundwater from EPA Superfund site, New Mexico - Sample HSE6-05 (SPAdes) (version 2) | ecosystem: Environmental > Aquatic > Deep subsurface > Groundwater >... | reverse complement strand
AATACATTACGAGATTTTGTTATTGATACTAGTGGTAAAAGCGATATTGTTATTCTAGTTCCACATGCTAATACATCTGTTGTTATTCATGAATCTACTGGTTGGACAGGTGAAGCATTTTCTAGTAGTGGTAATTCTATTGGTAATTTTTATTCATCAAGTAACCCATATATTGTTGATTTTGGATCATATACAGGGTATATCTCAATCAAATTGAGCAATGTTCCAAATAACCAGTTACATGTATCTGGAATTGTTTATTCACAAGCGAAATTTGCTGAAAAATGCAAAGGAAGCAGATATGTATCAATTGGATCATATCATCGATTTTCTGTTGCTACAAATGATGCATCATATTATAGTACGAGAAATGTTACATATTTGGATAGTCAACAGTTTTGTGTATGGTTTGCATCACCAATTAGTTCATACAGTTCTGTTGAATACTACACTGAGAGCTCATATGATTATATGGCTCTTGTTAAATCTAGTTCTACTACATCTACAGTTTCTGAGATTGATTATGATTCGAAATACACAGGCTCAGGCAGTTATTTATTTTCCGCATCCGATTCATTATTGATGTTTTGGTACACAGACCAATCAATTATTCAAGAAGGCTTTAAGATCGTAACAGAACCATACAACTCAAGCGAATCTTCTATCACGAGAGTTTGTGGAAGTGGTATCTACTCATATTATTATTCTAGTGAATTTCATATTAATATTTCTGAAGAACCTTTAATAATACCTGAAAGCACTCCTATAAGATCGAGTTCACCATCACCATCTCAAAAGCCAACACCAACACCATCTCAAAAGCCATCTCCAACACTATATAATGATTCATCATCAATCACAGGACACTTGACAGGGATCATTATATCGTTATTGGCAGTTTCTACACTTTTTGTGATCCTCTTTGCTTGTGCCGCCAAACAACATCTCATATCTCACTCATCTTCTTCATCAATCATTCAGAGTGCATCATTAGTATCTGTTGAACCAACACCAATTCCAGACCCAAGTTATTTGCCTCCATCCTTTCCATATCCAATGGCAAATAATAACATTCCCATATCATATGGAAATGGAAATCTAGAACAGAATCCCTACCAGTTTTCAAGAAGTCCAATTATTGAATCCCCCTATGATTTCAATTATTAGTAAAGTTGTATTATGTACGTTTGGCATTTCGAAAATATCTTTCTCTAAGCCCCCAAAACCTATTCCAAAGACCAAGTTTTCCGAGAGATTTGAAGGCCTTGAAGCAACAATTGATACTGGTATGACAGTTCCAAAACTGATCGAAGCGTTAAAGAACAAATTGCCTAAAGATGAAATTTTTCGTCGAATTAGACCTAGAAGACTAGTTGAACTCCTGGCATTGCATGCTTTTGCAATGCAAGAGCAGGAGAGAATGGAAAGAATTCAACTTGAAGAAGAAACTGTCGATAAACCAGTTCCATCATACCATCATATGCATTCATCTATCGTTTTTAATGACGATGGCCCAGTAGAACCAATAAGAACAAGAAGTATGACTCAAATAGAGTGTCCTTTCTTATTATTAGATGTCAGAGATGAAGAAGCATATGAAAATTGCAGAATCCAAGGAGCAAAGCACTATCCAAAGGCAAGGCTTTCGCGTGCAACTGGGCAATTCACATCGGAAGTGCTGTCTTTTAGGGGAAACCCAGAAAAATTAATTGTATTGTATTGCGATTATGGGAAAATTAGTGGAGAAGCGGCACAAATGTTTGCAGAGCGAGATTTTGATAACATATTCTTACTTCACGGAGGATTAGCAGAGTTTGCTGAGCAATATCCCAATCTTGTAGGCCCAAATAACCCACCAGTACCCCTGACTCCTTCCAAGAAATCTACTGCTATGTCTTCCGCTGCTTCAAAAGTATCAAATGCTAATGTGAGAGGTCTAAATCCACATTTAACAAAGAGAGATCCAAATTCCAAAAAGCCATGGAGATAAAAACTTCAACTAATTTTTAAACAACAGCGATATCGTGGCTGTCCTTATGACCTATTGTGAATGCAGGCCCCTTCAATGTTGTGGGTAGGGAGACATAACCAGGTGTTTTGTCTGTACTTTTAAGAGTGGGTTTTACATGTATGTATGGCCTCGGAGATGATTTTTTGGTGACAGTATAATCAGGCGAATATGCAGCTGGTCCAGGTGATCCATTATTCTCTGTTTTTACCATTAACTTCGGATGGATTGATATTTTGCATGTTCGAGAATCAGGTGTTGGATACTGACCCGGTCCAGGTGATGTATCTTCAGTTTTTTTGTAGTATCTGTGACCAAATGTAACTTTAGTGCTTTCGCTACCAAACTGAGGAGGTGTATATGCTGGCCCAGGCTGAGGATCATATGGTTTTTCTTTTGTTCGTGAGTTTATTGTGATTTTTGGTCCTTCACCTACAGAAGAAGGAATTGAATAATAAGGAACATCCAATTTCTTATTCTTTTGTTCAATCCTAGGACCAATTGTATATGATGGCGACTTAAGCCTCCCATTTGGCGCATAGTCTGCAGGACCAGGTGTAGCATCATTGGTTTTCATCCTTGTTCTTATATGAAAAGTTATAGGTCGTGCTTCAAGTTTTCTAGACACATCATATTGCCCGGGTCCGGGGTCACCTTCATCCCTAATTTTGGCAGTAGGTTTAACATGAACATATGGTCTTGGAGATGATGGCTGCGTTTTTGAGTAATCTGGCGTATAATCTGATGGCCCAGGTGAGGCTTCATTTTCTTTGTACCGAGTTCTTATATGAAACGAAACAGGACGGGGATTCAGGTTTCTTGGAATAGTATATTGACCAGGGCCAGGGTGTTGAACATCTTTTTGTTTAATTTCTGGTTTGACGTGAATATATGGTCTCGGAGAAGTGGGCATGACTTTCGAAAAATCAGGAATATAAGCCCCCGGTCCAGGTGAGCTGTTTTCACCCTTTTCAATACAATTTTTTTCCTTTATTGATATTCTAGGGGAGCTAATAATTGTAAGGGGCGAATAGTCTGCAGGTCCGGGGCCTTGTTCAGTTCTTCGCTCAGGATATTTAGGAGAGACACAAATTTTTTTTGATTCAACTCCAAATTGCGGAGGAACATACGACGGCCCAGGAAAATCCTCATTCTTTTTATGAATAACTATAGGAATTTTGCCTCCAATCGAGTTTTTAAACATTGTTTCTTAACGAATGATTTTACTAATCGTCAATAAACTTATGTGGATTTCGACAACATATTTAGTGACTTTTATTGTGTTTTTTATTATTATTATTGTTCTTCGCCTCTCACTTCCGTATATTGTTCAAGTTTTATCTCCTAAATCTCTTAAACAATCATCTTACCAGGAATCAACAGAATGGCTGAACTTTGTATTGAATCAGGCTTTCTATATTGCTGAATCTCCTCAATATATCGACAAAATCAATATGGGGCTTGAAGAGGCCCTTTCTAGTGGTATTATTAAAGTCGTATCACTTGGAATCGCACCAACAATCAAGCATGTTTCTACTTGTCAAATGCAAGAAGCAGATGATGTTAAAATGGTTTTCCCAATTGATATTGCTCATGGACCATCTGTTGATATAAGGGGTTCAAATTGGGTTATTGAGTTTGATCTAAAATCCTTTTCAAGCCAAATACACATGAATTGGCCAGGAAATAAGGATTCATGTATTGAATTGATGTTTTGCGATCATTTTCATCTAGATTTTGTTCTCAATGTGCGACTATTCTCATTTTTAAATTTTTCCATTACTGAGATTCCAGTTCTCGGACCCACAATTAAATATTTTGTGATTCTGTTCCTTCAAAGACAAAAATTCAAGTTACCAATGCCAAAATAATATGTTTAATAAAAGTAATTTGATCATCATGGTCTCTATTTCGATTCAATATTTTCCGGAATTGATATAGATCTCTTTTTTTCGAAATACATGTCTGATCTACTCAAACCGACATTAATAATTCGTGGACATCCATCGCGATTTTTTCCTAAAAGAACACAATTCTGGCAATAATATGCTACATGCTTTGCAGGAGCTCCACACACAATACATCTGTCTTTTAGCTGCCCAAAGCTACAATTACCACATATCTTGACCACTTCCCCCTTTTCAACAGGAGAATCACATATAGGACACCTGCCTTCGCAATTTTCACACAATAAACCTTCAGAAGGACCAGTTCGCAGGTGGCATTTCAGCATTTCCGGGTTAGTTTTAGCCATTTTTCGTCCAGGTAATCTGTCAGAAACCGGTGTTGTAAAGTCACTATGAATCAAGGCAAGAACTTAATTGGTAGCAGTGTTAAAGTTGGAATTTACCGTGTGACAATACAGAAGAAGATTGGAGAAGGAGGGTATGCTGTTGTTTATCTTGCTGTTGATTCGCAAAAGACCCAATATGCACTGAAAATTGTTAGATGCGTTATATCAGAGAAATTTGCTCAGTTTAAGAACGAAGCCTATTTTTTACAAAGTTTGCCAGCTCATCCAAATATTGTTCAATTATTTGGATATGAAATTGATGAATCTTCAATGATGATTTCTTTTTTGTTTGAATATTGCCCACAGACAGCGATCGGAATACTAACAAAAAGAAGTTTAAGCAAAGAGGAGATTCTGATTATGTTCAACAGCATATGCAAAGCCACTGCATTTCTCCATAGCTCAACGCCACCAATTATTCATCGAGATTTGAAGCCAGAAAATATTCTAATATCCAAAACAGGTGTTCCAAAGCTCTGTGATTTTGGTTCAGCAACAAAAAAGTCATATCAAGAGATACCTCTTGAACAAATCCCATACATTCAAGATGAAATTGATCAAAATACCACTCCAAACTACAGATCTCCTGAGATGATTGATTTGTATCGACAAATGCCAATTGGAATCGCTTCTGATGTATGGGCTCTTGGATGCACACTCTTCAAACTGATCAATAAGAATGATGCATTTTTGCCAGAGGACCGATTATCAATTCTTCAATGCAAGTACACGCTTGGTCCCGATGCAGATGAGAATTTCACATATATAATGAGGGCATGCTTACAATTCAATCCACTAGATCGTCCCAATGCCTCCCAACTTGTGGCATATACCCAACCACTAATTGGAAACAACGAAAGACTTAATTTGATTGAGTCTAACACTACAAATGATGACCAACCTGATCAGGAATGGGGATGGATTTCTTCAATGAAGGAGAGTTACAGATATTGGAAGTCTTCAGGGGTAGAAAAGTTGATTGTAAAAGCCACATATGCCTCTGATCAACCTCCGAAAACCAAACATATTCGAAAAATCCTTATATCTGCTTTGTATAATCAAGAAACCAACCCAATGAATGTTATCACCCAGTTATTAGATCAAAGACCCTGGAACAAAGACTCAAGAGTGGCCGCCAAATCTTTGTACCTGATTTTGTTAATAACTCAATACCAAACCAACCTTTCCGATTTTGTTCCCATTACTGTCAGATCAGATGCTGTTTTATCTCACTATGCCAAAGCTAAGGTAAGCGAAGGATATAGAGGCAGCCACACATCCATAAAGAATATTGGCTTGACGATAAGAATCAAATTGATGCTTCATGCAGCCCATCCTGATCTTGAAGGGAATTTATACTCCTCTCAACAGACGAATCCCCATTTGTCTAACGATCTCATTGGATATATTAAGTCATTAACTCAAGCAGCTTCAGAAATGATTACCGAGTTCACAAAGCATGATTCATTTTCTGTTCTTGTTATGTCTCGGCCGATTATACAGGAATTAAGTAATTCTGTAGCATTAATTGTTGCTTTAAATCCAGAGCAAGATGTATCTGAATCCCAAAATGTTCTTGAAAGGGCTAAAGGCCTTCCATATCTTCAGAGCTCAGTGAAATTCTATTCACGAGGTGTTGCACCAAAGAAAAGAATCCCTTAAAAACCACACAATGTTTAATTCTATAAATATGGTAAAGATATGTATTCTCTATACAGACAGTTATTGGACACCTTTTTCTCAATGATGCGCTTCAATGGCGGGGGCGTCTGAGATTTGATTTTCTTTCCATCCTTCTGAGTCATTGATTGAAGAAGTTGAATGGTAGCAGCCCCAAGGGAATCATGTTCAATTGTATTGAGTATGCTATTTATCCTATCTTCAAATTTGGTTATAATATCTATGAAAACAATATTCCCTGTTGCAAAAAGACTCGAAAGCAACTGAGAATACTTAAATTTAGCTTTGGCTGAACCATGACAATCATCAATTCGATTAAAAATGCATATCAAAAATTTCTCCATCTCCTCAGAATTATACTTAGATATAGTTGATCGAACCTTACTATACGTAGTTAAAGACCATGTCCCATTTTTAGAATCAGCTTCTTTTGTAATCGAATCTATCATTTCGTGATCTTCTCTGTTCCGTTCTTCCATTCAGATTGAATATCAATATTGAATTTTTTGTTTGCTTCACAAATTCAATACACACAGAAATTTTTGAGAAATTATTTTTTAAGAAGCTCTGCGAGACACTCAGAATAGTGTGACATTGAATGGTGGTTCTCATCCAACCCTTTAATGAACCTGCTAAAATAATCACAGTTCCTAATTTTGAAAAGGTCCACAGATTTAAAGAGCCCACCTGAGAGAACAATGTGGTATGGGTCTCCTGGAGGGAATAGGGCAGTAGATCTCAGCACCATTTTTTTATAGTCATCCTCAATTTGTTCAACCGTGGGTGGTGGGCTGGAGAATGGATCATCATCCCAATTAAAGCACATTGGTGTAGGCACAACTTTCTGAACTTCTATTGCGATTGCTCTTTGAACGAAATCAGAAACCATCGATGGGAGTGCTGTTTGAGATATCTGTGCAACATTATTAAGTGACAAAAACGGTATCGGATCACCGCCAAGCAGGAAGCACATTGTGTATGGCTTTATCTGCTCCCAGATATCTCTATTTACTGATGATGGTGGTGCAAAGCATATTGCTCTTGATTCTATTGATGGGTGTTTTGTTCTCATCATATATGCTGATATTGCAGCAACCCCACCTCCAAGAGAGTGACCAGTAAACAAAATTGGTTTTTTGCCTTTGGATTCCGAAAGTCGAGTGATTAAGTCTTCAGATCTCACAAAAAGCGAATTTGCAGCCGAAAAAACACCACTATGCATCAAACCCCCATTATATTCCACTGAATTGAGGCTTAAATCAGTCATAAAGTCATTAAAACAGTAGGATCCGCGAATAATTACGAAAATCATTCCCAGTTCTTCGCTCTCTGTTATAATAAATGGAACACTGCCGATTTTCGATTTCTCGTTTTCAAATATAATTTTTCCAAGTTCTGAAGGTATTTTTCTTTTATCTTTTTCGTTATAAATCTCATCAGATGCAATAGAACATAAATGAACCAACTTAAGCACGTTTTTATCAATATCTACATGATCAGTTGGGTCTGGTTCGCTTAATTGGGTTAATATAGCTTGTGCAAAATAAACAAAGCTGAGTGTTGTTAGGGGCCGCGAGACAACTGAGGCTGCAGTACCAGTTGCTTCAATGGCTTTATGAGATCCCATAGCATCTTCTAAAACGCTCATTGTCGAATCTTTGGTCTTTTTGAAGAATTCAGCAGTGTTTTTAAGCATAAATATTAATAACAAAATATAAGATTTATATGTTGACTTGTTGGAGTATTTTTAGTTTAGCTCCTTTAATTTTTTCTATTTGATCATTGAGCTTTTCTATTTCATTCCTAATTCTCATGTTGTTCTCTTGAATTGACAAAATCTCTGCATGTTTAGCTATGGCATTATGAGTAATTTGTTCCAATTTTGATGAGAAATATTGTGTTTTTCGCAAATCTCGTTTTTTCTGGTGTTCAGTTCGAAAATAAAAATCTTTGAGAATACTTTTTGTTCCTCTTACTGATATTTCCAAATTATTATAAGCAAATTCAGGGCAAACTTTCAAACTATCTCTATATTGTTTCGTTTCATCATCTTGGTACTGTATTATTCTATTACTTAACTCATGAATAAAGTACAGATTGTTCGAACACTGGAACTCTAACAACTCATTATGCTTCCTCTCAATGAATTTGTTTTTAATATCATTCTCTACATTATCAATGTTCATTTTGAGATCGCTAGGGGCTCTCAACATAAACACATTTAGGGAATTCTTATAGTATAAATAGTTTGAAAATAGGGGAACAGATGGCTTATTAATTTTTGTTAAATTCAGATTTTCCTCATTGGCTTTATTAGAAATTATATTATCATAGGTTACTATAGAAATTTTCCCATTAAACAGTAAATTAAAGTCGATTCCTTTTGGTTCAATCGAATATCTTATCGAAAAGCCAGCAGGTTTGATCTTTTTCGCTATTTCTTTTAAGAACTGGAATTTTTTCTTATTAGACTTAGTTTTAATTCTAAAACGCTGATCTTCTCTTAAATATTTATAGAATGCCGCTACATCGAGTTTCAAATCAGTTTTATCTGCTATAATTTTATTATCAATAGTATATTCTAATGTATCGTCTTTTTTTTTATATTTTCCGTTCAAATACCACATTGTCACATCTGGTTCAAGTTTTCCATCATTTGCATCCCAATACAAAAAAACATCTTCGTCCCTATCCAAAATAAAAGAATTCAAAATCGGTTCAAAAATAGGATGATTAAACTCCACCCTCCGAACCTTTTCCCTCATTTTTGCCATATTTTTAAATCACATTTCACATCAATTTACATTTAAACAAATTCCCACTTTTCTTAACATTATAAAATAATGGGGATATTTATATCAAAATTCAGGCCACATTCATTCAAGAACAAACCTCCCATAAAAAGATACTATGATCCCAGTCCCTCAGATTGATCCTGAAGATGAATTTACACCGAAGTCCCCATACAAGAAAGTTGATGAGTATCCCTTTCTGATTGATGATTCGAGCCCAATTCCATTGATATCTGTTGAGACTTCGTATGACATAATGTTTGGGAAATATAGGAATTTTTTTGATAAGGTCGTGATCATTGATTGTAGGTTTATTCCAGAGTATGATGGTGGTCATATTGTCAGTGCAACAAATCTCATGCAAAAATCATCGATGATCCAGATTTATAATAGATACATTGGGATGAAAACATGCTTTATCTTCCATTGTGAGTATTCCACAATTCGGGGGCCTAAGTGGGCATACACTTTCCGAGGTTATGATCGATCAAACAATCCACATCCAAAATTATTACATCCACATGTATTTATCTTGAGCGGTGGCTACAAAGCATTTTTTCAAGACTATAAATCTTTTACAAATAATGGCTGTTACATTCCTATGGATGATCCATCCATTTCAAGGTCTTTAATCCATGAGTATAATCGCCAGTTTATGGTCGAAACGGGGGGGTTTGATGGAAGCGCAACTCCTCCTCCTTCTTCTACATCAAAGGCAATGAAAAGAATTATTAGGTTCACAAATAGCCAGTAAGAGCACGTATGTTAAGTCATACAAGACTCTTTACTAAAGAATCATTCTGTGAGATGTTTTACTGGGGAGTCAATACTCCATATAGTTCAATTGATGCCAATACCAGTCTCTTGTTCTTTTTCCCTCCATTGTCAATCTGGGTGAATCTGAATACCTTAAAAGACTCCCATGTTTTCATTAACGGGAATGTGACTTCGGCTTTTGATGAACATAAACATCTGTCTTCGACATGATTGTCTATTGTTTTCCAATCTACCTCATCATTAGATCCTTCGAAAGTCCAAGAGATTGGAGCCATTCCATTTTTAGCAGCATCGCATGCAACAAGTGTATAATGAGTTATTGCTAATGAGCCTTTGAGGAGTCGAATCAAGATCCATTCCAATGGCCCCTGAGCAGAAGAGAAGAATGCAGTTGGATTAGAATTATCAATGAGATTCCTAACCGAAAACTCGGCTTTAAACTCACTAGATGCACTAATACTGACCGATGTACTTAATGAATGAGATTTGCGATAGTAATCAAAAACACCACCGTTTTTGCTTCCAGGCTGGTATTTAATTGGTATTCCAAGGTTTGATGATTTATAAGAGAAATTCGAGTTTGTAATAATTTCAGTAAGGGAATCCTTGAAATCATTAAGGTCCACGCTTGAAGAACCAACTAAAACAGACAGGTTTGATGGATTTAGATATTTGCTGCTAATTAGCTTTAATACATTGATGTATTTATTTGGTTCTTTTTCATAAAAAGACATAATCAGCTCAAAAACACTTGTTGAGTCAACAGGATCAAATGATGGGTGATCAAATACCATATAAAACAGTTTTGGAGAAAATAGATTAATAATTGGTAAATTAATGATTCTTTCGAACGAATTAGAGAGCGTTTGAATAAAATCTATTGAATCAACGTCATACTTGATTAACAAACTAACAACATCGAATATTTCATCATCTTTGCATCTATTGAACAATATAGCGGCCGAAGAATCAATGAGAGATGGAATTTGTAGAAACACTGAGATTCCGTACAAAATTGGAGCATTAGCTGGGATAATAAATATTTCCTCCCCATATATTAGCCTAAAAAAGTCTTCTATTTGACCCTTAAATGGAGGAAGCTCAAGAAAAAGCCGATTACCACTTTTCTCCCGAATGCTTGCAATAACCGGAGAATAGACACTCAAAACACTCGAATTAATAAAATGGGACGTGTTGCAATGCTTTATTTCAAAATCTTGCCATCTACTAAAGCTGCACAATCGATTAAGAGGGATTGTCATCAAATACAGCACTTTTTGGAATATTCCTAATATCAAAACCAATGGAAGAGAAAGATCATTACCTCCTTAGGGATTTTAGAATAAGTTCTTCATATTCTTCAAAACTCATTTTATCAGGTTCACCATTTTTCGAGTTCAACGCCTTCCTTAGATTATCTCTATATGGCTGCAGGTTATCATTTTGTTTGGACATACTTTCTTTCCTTTCAAGTCGGTCGATCATATCTTTTCGAGTTTGATTCATCGTTTCTCGAGAATACTTCTCTTGGTCCTTCAGTTTTAAAGAATCGTCGTAATCACCTTTCGTTTTATCGTTGCTTAGAACAGTGTATGCGTCAATAATCTTCTGGAACATTTGTTCAGTTTCCGGTGTAACGTGTCCAACTTTATCAGGATGATATTTCATTGCTGAATTTCTATAAGCCTTTTTAATGTCTTTCTGGGTGGCATTTCTCTCTATTCCTAAAATCTCATATAGTGTTTGGGTCATGAAAAGTGACCATGCGTTCTCTCATAATAGAAATGTTAACTAGATCAGAGTGATATATATATCCAATGATACAGGAGTTCTCCCACCTCTATGAAAAAAAATATTATTATTGTTTTCTGAATTGGCATTTTTTAAAGGAATGATGGAAGTTGTTTTCCAATATCAAGATAAAACAAAGCGCGTTGAAAAAGAAGCTTTGTTTGGGCTGAAGAGATACCGAAATGAGTATTCGGGTCAAGATACAATCATTTTAAGTGATTCAATTGATTTTGTAATTTTTAGTCATTTTATTGATTTTGTAGTTTCAGGATGTGTTCCTAGCCATAAAGATGATCAAATCGGTGTTATTAACTTGTTGAAAGAATGGGAATCAAATTTTAGTCTTTCAGATTCTTTTCGTTATCGTCTCTCAACAAAGGCTAAAGATGGAATTATAATTTATAACGGTAAAGAATATCCCATTAATATTGGATGTTTATTTCTTCATTGTGAAGTTTTTCGGCAATTCTACAAATGTAGTAGTGGGATGGTTTTTAGATGTGATCTTTCTTATTCTCAAAAAGCATTTGAAACATCTTTAGATCTGATTCACAATAAAATCAGTTTTCCAAATGTTGAAATAGCAGGAGATGTTTATGATATTTGCAGTTACCTTCAATGTGATTCTCTTTGTCAACTTCTTAATGATGAATCACATGAAAGAGTTCTCTCTATCCTAATCCAAAAACAGAATGATGATCATTTTGATTTTTCCATATATGAAAAAACAGTTGCCAGAAACATCGAATCATATTTGAAGAATCCAAGCTTCTATTTGGTATCTCTTGCTTCATTGTGCCGTATTTTTTCGGCTACTAATCAAACTATCACATTATCTTCATTAGAACCATTCATGATTGATTGCATGAAACATCATGGAGCTTCAGCAAAAATCCTGCTAAATAGTATCAAATTTCCAAAACCTTCAGATTTCTCAGAATTGAACAAGTTTCTTCAAATCATGTCTATTAATGATACAAATGATATCTTTAATCAATTTGATCATGCTTTATCAGAATTTCAAAGTGATTTCCTGAAACTTCAAGAAATGATCATTGAGAAAGACAAAATAATTAAAGATCAAAAGAAAGAAATTGAAAACAAAGATGTAATTATTGAAGATCAAAAGAAAGAAATTGAAAACAAAGATGTCATTATTGAAGACCAAAAGAAAGAAATTAAAAACAAAGATGTCATTATTGAAGATCAAAAGAAAGAAATTGAGAACAAAAATGAAATTATTAAAGGCCTAGAGAAAGCAATTGAGGAAAAAAACAAAGAAATCAATTGCCTTAAATCGAGAATAACAGAGCTAGAGCAAAGAATTGCAGAACTCGATAATTTGATCAATGAGTTGATAAGAAAAATAAGAGACTTAGAATGTGAGGTCGATATTTTAGAACAAAAAATAGTTGAGCTTCAAAAAGAAATCCACAAATTATATGAAATTATAAGTGAGAAAAATCTTGAGATCACTATGCTACACCAGAAAATTATGGAACTTGAAAACGAGATTCAAGTTAAAAAAGCACTAATTGAAGAATTATTAGTCGAAAATAGGGTCTTAAAAGTAAGAACTGAATACTCTTATTTTTCAGATCTTTTTTCAGGTATTTTTGATGGTTTATCAAAGAAGATTCATATGAATTTGGCCGAATCTGGTGATGTAGATGTTACAGCCTCTAGCGTTGCTGATAATTCATATGGTCCTAAAAATGTTTTAAAGAATGATAAAAGTTGTTGGTACAGCCAAAATATCCCCAATTCATGGATTCAGTTCGATTTTAAACAAAGAAAAGTATCAATTGCATCTTATTCAATGAATGATAGGTATAAAGCAAAGTCTTGGAAGGTTGAGGGGTCAACAGATGGATTAGCTTTCGAAATCATTGATAACAAAGCAGATACAACTGATTTTCGGGAAAGTGAAGGTATCTATAATGATCCAAGTTCAATGAAGAACTTTCCAGTTCAACAAAATAACAAGTATTATAGATATATAAGAATTACATCTACTGGTAAGAATTGGAACAATACAGATTTTTTCACATTGATTCGTGTTGAGTTTTTTGGATTTGTTATATCAGTTTAAATAAAACCTTTAGTAAAATCAAAAATATTATATTTGGAATAATTGCTATGAAGAGAATGTATCATACAAAAATCATTGAATATTTTGTTATTGATTTTCAAAATACCTTTTTGTTTTAATCTCTCAATACTCAGTGGTTCAATATATCTTTTTTCAATATCAAGATTTCGGTAAAATTAGCTTTCTCTAGATGGTATTCCCTATTGATATCATTTATTGTTGATATTCATTTTCAAGACAAAACTTGGATTCAATAATATCATTTATTATTATTTTGAACCAAAGTAAAAGTTTGGATTTCAAGCACTTTCATAATAGTCTCACTTGATATTTCATAATCAATTAAATTATGAAGATAAAGGCCATCTATTTGATGTACTTCTTAAACAATAAACCCTTGAAAAAATCCTACACAAGTCTTAAGGTATCTATTGAATTCCCATGTTTTCCACAGTAACCTGAATTTTTCCCAATAAGTTAAAGTCCCAGGTGATAATTAAAAAACTTTTAAAAACCAATTTCTAATTGAATAATGTGTAAAGAGAATTAATCATGCAATTGATCCTAAAAACATTTGCTGCTTTCTAGTATTGTTTTAATTGTTTGCCAAATAATTTGTGAAAAAAGTTTATTTATGGTTGCAAAAACACAATAATAGAATATTGAATTTGGCCAAAGACACCAGATGTGAATCTCTTTAACTTGATGTACATGTTATAGAATATTTCAAATAAAAGGTGACTTATTATATTGCCACTTTTCAACATCGTTCTTACAGCTCAATATGGCTGATTTTTACCTAGATGTTGTTCAAGTCGGTATTTCTTGTTTACTATTAGTTATGATTGGGTATTTGATGTCATATTATAAAGTTTTTGAAGGAATTGAGTTTAAAAGTATGAACCAGTTTACTGCCAAAATTGGTTTTCCTTTTCTTCTTTTTCGATCACTCGCATCGAAAAAGATAAGAGAGATATCTTTTGTTCCGTTGGTAAATGCACTTCTAATGAATTCCAGTGCTCAAATTACCATCTGCTTAGTTTTTTTGTTTCCTTTTAATGACAAGTTATACACATATCTTTCTACAGTTGTTTCCAGTTGCTATGTTAATTATGTTATTATTGGTATTCCTATTTTTAGTTCAATATGGGGTAATACTTACAATCATGTTCCTGCTATTTGCTCCTTTTGCCACTATATATTATTAGTGCCATTGTTCATTATATGGTCTCAACTATGGAGGATCAAGAAAGAAAAACTTGAAAGCGGTGAAACATCTACAGGTATAACATTTATGGATGTTTTGATGGCTTTCTATTCTGCTCTGAAGACTCCTTTGGTAATCGGTAACCTGATTGGTTTAATATGGTCAGCGATAGGTTTTGATTTTCCAATTTTTTTCCAATACATCAGCCAATATCTTGGTGACTGTGTTGTTGTCTATGCTCTTGTATGCATTGGGCGTTTCTTGCATGAAAAATCATTAGTATCGTGTCATTGGTTTCATTTATTAATTTGCCTCCTTATTCGATTTTTTGTCTGTCCAGGGTTTTCTTTGCTTTGGTGTAAGGTTCTTAATGTTGATAACAGAACATCTAGGCAGTGTATTGTTCTTTCAATGCTGCCAGCAGCCAATGCTGGGTTTATTCTAGCCAGTTCCGTTGGAATTGGAGCGAATGTAGCTTCAGCAATGGTATTTTGGACTTTAATATTTATTGTCCCTGTATTAATGATATGGTTTTATGTTTTTGATCATCTCAGTCTCTTCCCAGATATTATTATTTGAAAAATAGATTTGTTAATAAACCTGGTTTAGATTTGTTTTTATATTGGATATTTTTCAATTTGAAATGCAAGATGCTTATCACAAGTTGTGATTTGTTAAATATAAACCATTGCTTCTATTTATCTTGATGAAAGCCTCAAAAACATTTGCACCCATAACAGGCTAATCAATTCGATGCTTCTAAAGATGTTTTTACAATACAAATATTAGAATATACACCAATGAATGTTTGAAATTAATCCGAGACGCTTTTGTATTCGATATAATTCGAAAGGATAATGAAGAGCTATATTTTGACATATCAATCATTTCGGCCATAAGAACAATTTCATATAACCCTGCTTGAAGATTAGAATAAGATGCCATTAATGATAAGGACAGAGATGTTGTATACCTAATAATAACAATACCCGAAGCACCATTTCCACCCACAAATGTTGTTGCCCCACCTGCTGCCCCGCCACCACCAGAACCACTATTTTGATATGCATCACCTCCTCTGCTACTTAATCCTCCATTTCCACCAACCCCAGATCCACCTAATCCTGCTCCCTGACTACCACACCTTTTGCCTCCTCCTCCTCCAGCAGAATAATAAACTCCTAGATATTCCTTCCCTGCTCCTCCAGCACCAGCTTTTCCTGATGTACCGTGATTACCCGCCGATCCAGCACCACCACCTCCTCCAGCACCCTGATAAATACAATTACTATCATGACCATAACCATTTCCACCAGAGTGTCCTTGACCAGAAATCCCAACAGCACCATTTTTTGTTCGCAATAATGATTGGGATCCTCCTCCTCCTCCAGAAGCTCCTGATGTTGGCGAAATAACATCATTTTTGCCAGTATATGGGACCCCAGATCCACCACCTCCGCCTCCATATGCAATAACAGACCCAATCGAGCTATCTCCTCCTTTTCCTCCTGCAGAAAACTTACTGGATGACCCTAATCCACCAGCACCAACTTTAACTTGAATGCTTCCTTGATTAAGGGGAATACTACCTAAAACAAATCCCCCTCCACCACCACCTCCACCACAGTACTCATTATTGAATCCGCCTCCACCGCCCCCTCCAACTACTAAATACTCAGCATTCGAATTCAAACTTAAAGGTATCGAAAATGAACCGGTCCCGCTTTGAAGATACTTATGAGTTCTCCACTCTCCATCAAACAATATATTGCCACCAGTTGGGTACAGGATTTCTCTTGAAATTTGTTGAATCATAATCCCATCTTTGAATAGTTTCATGCTAATATTAGAAAAAAAAGAACCATTAAAGCTACTTACAACATTAAAGCTCTTCTTTTCGATGAAATTGCTATTATTTTGTGGAGAAGACAAAAATCCCAAATTTGGATGGCTCAAACCTCGAATCTGCATCATACTATTGGAAGGCTTACCAGGAATCACATAATCAAGGGACCACGAAAAAGGCAGCAAAAAAAGAAACATGTCTAAAAGTGGCATTATGTCTAAAGAAGAACTGGATTTATTAGTGAAAGAGAACCCGGCAGTCCCTGATCAGAATGGATACTTGGTAGAGATAGGTTTTTTCAAAAAATTAGAGGATTATAAAGATGGTTCGCCCAAACCAATTGTTAATAATAAGTGTTTGTTGAAGAGTGGAAGCGTGAAGAGTAATGTTAAGGTTGGTGTAGATTTTTTAATTGTGAGTAAAATAGTGTGGGAATATATAGAATCGAAATTTAGTTCAGGAACTATGATTGAAGTGTACATATTAAATGATGGGAGACCAGAAACCGAGTTATTACAGATAGATGTTAAGTATAAAAGTACATCGCGCAATTTTTCGATCTCAAGATCAATGAAAATGTCGGATTTTTACAACAAGGTTTATTCATCATATAACATACCAAAGGATTCAACTATACCAATATTATATCAAGGATCTAACAACATTGTTCCAAGAGATGGTATTGCGCAACATGCTTTGAATGGAATGAGGAAGCTTATACTCGAAGGGATCAAACAATCTACCCCTCAAAACTCTATCACTATTCCTGTGGCTTTGTCAAGCAGCAATTCGAAAAAGAAAAATAAGAAAAAATCTAATAATATCAAATCGGATGACACTAAGTTATCTGAGACAATTAAATCTGAGAGCAACCCAATTGAAGACAATCATGGTTCATTGTCTCCGTGTGGTCTTAAGAACATTGGAAATACGTGCTATATGAATTCTGCACTCCAATGCTTTTTATCTTTGCCTTCTCTCTTAAATTCTTTAGATCAGATCAAATCTGAAGTGAAGAATGATACTGTAACTGGAGCATTTATAAGTTTCTGTAGAGAATATTTGAATTCTAGAGTTCCAATTAGCCCTGATGGTGTAAAAAAATCAATCGGAAGGTTCAATCGATCTTTTGCGTCATTTGGGCAGCAGGATTCGCATGAGTTTTCCTCATTACTTATCGATAGATTGGATGAAGATTCCAGAATGAAAGATGGGATCATCAGAAAATTGTTTTACGGGATATTTAGGGCACTAATCAGATGTGATCAGTGTGATAAAACTACAACAACAAATGAACCATTTTCGACCATTTCTCTTTCTCTCAAATCACCTCTTAAAATTCTCCATATTCCGTATGATCTCTCAATACCATTACATCGAGAATATAGAATCCCTGAAATATCAAAATATATTGTTTATGGAAAAGATCACAATTCTTATCAGATATCATCAGATACATCAAAGTTTGCAGATTATATTGTATTTGAAGTACCCAATTATGATGAAACATCCGAGATCCCATTAATGATTCGACTAGTTTCTTCGAATAAAGCTCAAACTCCTCTTGGATATCCAATCATTATTATCGTACCATTTGGTGTAGAAGTATCAGCAGATGATCTTAAAGATATCATTTGGGATCGTATTAAAACCCTATGGTCTGATTTCCATCAGAATAGCGTTAAAAAGCAATTGAAGATATTACCAAATAAGTTTTATCAATTTGAAAAACACGACAATGTTTCATGTTCAAAAGATAAAGTATCAGTCATTGTTCAAGAATCAAATATGAAAGATATTAGGAAGGTTGTAATTGAGCCACCAATGAGCTTGGAGAATGCAATTGAGTCATTTTTTGGTTCAAATAGACTTGATTCAGAGAATATGTGGCTTTGCCCTCATTGTAAAAAAGAAACATGCGCTTACCACAAAGTTAATCTTGAATGCTCCCCAGAAAATCTCATTATCCATTTGAAAAGGTTCTCAAGGTCCAAAAATTCTACAAAAGATACAACATCAATCAATGTTCCACAATCGATTGATCTATCTAAATATATGAGTGTTCCTGGATCTGAATCAATTTATAGTTTGAGCGCAATATCAAACCATTCTGGAACACTATCATTTGGGCATTATACAGCTCTTGGCAAAAGAAATGATAAATGGTATAGTTTCAATGATTCATCAGTGTCGCTTACTGCAAACCCCGATGGTTCATCATCATCAGCTTACTTGCTATTCTATTCCAAAATATAGATTTATTAAACATATAACTATTCTTTATTACCAACAAACATTTTTGATAACATATCAGTTATGCTAAATGATGACTCCCCACCATATCCTGAATCACGGAATTTTATATATTCAACCAAGTCTTTGTGCATAAAGCTATTGAATCCATCAAGGAACGATAAAAATTCATGTAACTCAGATGATTTTATGGTTACTTTGGATACTTTTTCTAAAATATTATAGCAAAATGATGTAAGTGCAATTCCTTTATCTCTCGATTGCGATTCAATGTAAACAACAGGGACAAAAACAATAATAACATCGTAAAGAAGCGAAGGTGTGTCGATGCACACCTCAACAAAGTCAATCACTGAATTGAGAAACCATGATGATTGATCAAATTGTATTACATGTCCAAGTAAGGACCGGAAAAAACCACTATTCAGAATGTCAGGCATGATCTGTACTACTTCTTTTAAAAAAGCTAGAATTGATAAATGGTACTCACATAACCTTGTAATATCATTATAAAAAACAAGTATACCATTTTTCGCCATAGGAAGAAGAGACTTCGTTTTAGAAGCAGAGAAAATAGAAAGAATTGCAGCCCATCTAGCGTTCTCAACAAAGTTAGAAAACGAAGATGCCACTGATAGTGCTTTAAATATATCATCAATCATAAATGAACCATAAAGCAAAGGATTTTTGATTGCTGTCTCCATAATTCGATAGTATGATGCAATACGAATAGTTTTTTCGGAAAGATCATATGTATCAGGTTTAAAATCGATTATCTCAGCAAAAACCATTTGGCAAACAAAATCTGAGAAACCAACATTGACAAGCCATTTTTGAGCATTTGCATAAGATTTTTCATTGCTACATATATTTATAAATAGAGAACTTGCACCAATATGATGACAAAAAGATAATAAGCGAAAAATGTATGAGCACGAATGAAATGCAGTTTCTAAACCTGTTAACAATAAGGTTTGTGTTATAGTTGCTATTCTGCCAATCAATAACGCGGTTACATCATCTTTTGATAAGATTTCGATTAAGGTAGAAATGAAAACATGTGATTTCATTATTCTATCCTGCATATACTGTGTTGAAAACACTATTATTCGATAAGAATTCAATGATATAATTGAAGAAGAGTCGAGAAATGCTCTCCGCACCAAATCATCAATCTTTGTGCCCAAAAAATCTGTGAGCGCTGAATCACCAAATCGAAAACCTTTAACAACACTACTATCAGAGAGAATTATATCTAAATTAGGATGAGAATATGAGAGTTGCTCCTCAACAGCAATGGAATAGGGTTTCTGCATTTTATAATCGTAAGGACAGTAGAATGAGTGACGAAATCCTGATTAACACAGATATTGGGAAGCAGTTTGATGTATTTCGCGATAAAGGGCTTTTTTGTGATTGTGTTTTGTCTTTTCAGGGAAATACAGTGAAGAATTGCCATCGTCTTGTATTATCTCGTTTCAGCAGTTGGTTTAGGAAAGCTTTTATGAGTAAATCCGATCAGTGTGAGTTAGCAGAGATTGTTCTTCCTGTAAATCCGAATGAAATTATGACAGATATCATTGATTGTTTGTATAATGGAAAAATTCTTGTGTCTCAAACTAAAATCGCTTCCTTATGCTATTGTGCCAAGTTTTATGATATGAAAATTTTCTTAATGATTGGGAAATCTCAATTTTTGAAGGTTTTATCTTTGAGCAATGCTATTTTTCTTACAACAGAGATGCTCAGCTTTAATTTGGAGGAATTGGCCGTTTTGATATCACCTTTGTTTGCCAATGAGATGATTAAGTTCTTTACCAAAGGGGAGTCATACTTTTCGCTGAAAGAGATTTTTTCTACTGTTAGTCCAAAAATGTTTTCCGCTATTCTCAAGAGCGAAGTTTTTAATCAAATTAGTTATGAGAAGAAAGTTGATCTCATTGATCAATATGTAGGAGGAAGAGAAATTGCGGGAAAAGAAGATCAAGAAGCATTAGCTTCTGTTATCAATTGGGAAGAAGAGGATTCTCATCGATATTTTGTTCAGTATTGCTGTGATTGGGTTCCAGCATCATTATCAAGGACATTTTACTCAAAAATATTAACTATTAGGAGGAATATTTATAATAATATGGTTAGTGTTTTGCCAACAAATAAGGAGGACTTAGATCATTGGATTCCATACTCGTGGATACACTATATTTCCGAAGCCAAAGATTTCGATGGGCAGCCAATAGTGAATGCTGTTTCATTTTTGTCCGACTTTGGAATTTCTAAAACGAAGATCAACCCGGAAAGGTTCTCATTTTTATTAACTGACTCATCTAAACCCTTATCAAGCAATTATTCACTTGCAAGCTTTTTGATGGGGGATTCTTATTTCTTATCTAAAACCGATAGTGAGTCTATACCTTATATATCATTGGAATTTGGAGCAAATTCATTCTTTGTTCCAACAATGTGTGAGATTAGTTGTGAAGCAATGAATGCTCAAGGAGACAGAAAAATCACACCTAATGGAATTGTAATTGAGGGATATGAAACAAAAGACAGCCAAAGTCCTTTATATTCTTTCATAATTAAATATGAAGAGCTCCCTCTGGAAAACGGTCTGAAGAAAGCAAAATTCCCTCCTAACAACAAGATAAAGAGAATTATGGTTAAACTTGAACCAAATTCGAAACTTGGGTTTAATATTATGAGAATAACAAAACTTGGTTTTTATGGATCATTTGCGTAATAGCCTTCAATCTTGAGAGTAAACGATGCTAAGTTGTTCGGTTTTTCTCTATATAATTTCGAAATATTTTTTTCTTCATCAATAATCGATATCATTTCCGAACAAGAATATCTGATCCAAATTATCTTGTTGATTGTTTTCCATCTGGCTTTGCTGAATCAGGGAAATATTTTCATCCAAAATTTCTTTCTTATTCTTGGATTGGCGGTAATTCCCACCTTTCGAAATCGAATAATACCTATTTTTAAGGCAACTATAGCTCATCCCAGGGAAAAAATCTAAAATCATTGACCATTTTGTTCCGTATTCATGGACTTTTTCCATCAATAATTTATCATTTGCTTGATCCCATTCTCTTGATACCAGTTCAGGAGACAGATAATTCTTCCATCGATCCCTGCATTGTCTTGCAGTTCTTCCAGGAATGAACTTGGCCACATAAGACCATGACACAAAGCTAACAGATTCCATCACCCGACATAGAACATAATCTTCCATTGGCAAAAATGTTCTCCTTTGTCTGACATTCATATAATAATATTCGTCATTTCTTAATTTGTGAAAAGGGTCATAAAATATTGAATGAACGTGGCTCAAAATTGCAATAAATTTTATCAGAATTGGCTCAAAGATAATGTTTATTTCCCGACTTTTTGAATGGTTTGATTATGAAATAATTGAAATAAACAGTTTTTCTAAAGAAATTATTTATATTATCAGAATATTAGGAATGAATTCAAAGAAAACTAGGGTAATGAAAACTGGTAAAAAATACTAGAACAGTCGATATGAATTTCAAAAGATGGATTATTTTTACAATTTTTATAAATAAGAAATGGATACATCCTGAATATCATTGTCCCAAGTGATTTCATGGGTGGAAAAAACGGGACTTTCCATTGAATCTGTGGATTCATAGTTCTCTTTTGAGGTAAATAACGTTTTAGATTTCAATGTAGAATAATATCGATTTTTCAAAGAATTGTAGCTTATTCCAGGGAAAAATTGGAGTATTTTTGCCCATTGAGTCCCAAGTTGCTTGATCTTCTCACTTAACAGCTGGTCATCTTCAGCTGTCCATTGATGTGCAACTAAATCTGGAGAAAGGTAATAATTCCATCTATCTCTGCATTGTCTTGCGGTTCTTCCTGGAATATGCTTTGCAACTTCTCCCCAGCTTACAAATGGGTACGTTTCCATTGTTACCTTCAATATGAAATCTTCAACAGGGAGAAATGTTCTCCTATTCCTTTTGTTGTCATTGTGCATCTTGCAAAGTGTCTTTTCGCGATCATTGTTCATGAAGCAACGAAATATTGAATTTTGTTGGTTATTCAAAATTTCAAAACACAATCAATCAATGATTTCAAAATTCTCATAATTATGATTCATTATATAATCATTTGAAAATCTTAAATGATAATGAATTCAATTTGTTTTGATGAATTTTGAAAAAATTGAAATGAAGTTTGAATTCAATATGATTTAATTTTATCAAAAAGTTGTATTATTTCAAAGATTATTTTTGAAATATTTTTCACAAAAAATAAATTTGTTGCTTAACAGAATCATAAAAACATCAAAAAATTATCGTATAAAACTAATCCAAATCGCCCAACCTAAAGGTTCGATATATACCGATATCCAGGAGAAAATCAATGAGAATGATGATGTGCCTGATTGGATATCATTTGTAAGCTTTATGATTATTTTTGAGCACCAAATCAAATTACTTTATGGGGAATAAAACTCACAAATCAATTTTTCAATACACTAACAAAACTAGATCAATGCTTCTCCCATTCCATATTAAGGACTATTCCCTGACTGAAAAGATTGGCGATGGGGCTTTTTCAATCGTATATAAGGCGTCTAAAGGAGGAACTGGTGAATTTTTTGCTATTAAAGTAATCGAAAAGTCAGTTCTTGCTGAAAAAGCCGACAAGCAGAGAATGCAACGAGAATTGGATTCTTGTGCATATCTGAAACATGAAAATGTTGTATCTTTGCATGATTTTTTTTCTGATGACTCCAGGTTCTTTCTGGTTTTGGATTATTGCGCAGGTGGAGATCTTTATACATTTATTAGAAATACACAAAATATTAGAGAATCACAAGCAGCGTTTATATTCCAGCAAATTGTCAGCGCAATGTCATATTGTCATGCAATGGGAGTGGTTCACCGAGATTTGAAGCCTCAAAATGTGTTAATTACTAACTATCCTCAGATTAAAGTTACTGATTTTGGTTTATGCGGATTTGTTATTGAGGAGAGCAAAATGAGGACTTTTTGCGGATCACCATTTTACGCTGCCCCTGAGTGTTTGAAGCAAGTTCAATATGATGGACCTATGAGTGATTGTTGGAGCCTTGGTGTTATATTATTCGAATTGGTTTCTGGGAAGCATCCTTGGAATGTGTCCAACACAGGAATGATGTTGAAGCAAATATATAGTGCTAGTTATTCGATACCAAGTGATATTACTCCGGCATGTGAAGATTTGATCAGATCATTGCTAAAAGTTAGACCAACTGATAGACTCACATGTGATGAGATCCTTGCTCATCCATGGCTTAAAATGGCCCCTAAACGTAATGAAAAATCATCATTGCCACCTCTTATTAGGAAAACTATTCCAATGATCACAGCTAACTTAGACAGAAACTCAATGCAAGCAGACCATGGGATTATTTCTCCTTTTTTTGGGGTTCCTTCATCTCCTGATGGGGTCCACACCCCACCAAATCAACCACCCAGCACCCTTAATAAGATCATTATTCGATCAAGATCAGGAAGCACAGTACAAAAATCTATATCAATGCCAACTAAGAAGAACGATGGATCTACCTCATCATTTAATTCTGTTCTTGCACAGCCAAAAAAGATCAACACTCTCCCCCTAAAGTCCAACAAAAGTGATAAATTGTAAAATTAGGAATCAAAGATAATCTTATCAATTTTTGTGTTTTTTACGCAATTTCGTTTTTCAAATTTTTATGAATAGGTTCAACATACAAGGAATCCCAAACCCGTATTTGCACGGTCAAAGTAACATTCCAATTACGTCTCAGGCTAGATCCACCTCAACAATTTCCATTAAGAACAATGTGAAGCTACAACCAATAAAACCCAGTATTAAGCTAGGTGATGCGTTTGATCGTATTATCACTGATTTGGACAAGCATCCGCTTAATATAGCAATTGAAAAGCATGTTGCAGAGTTTTTTGCAGCTGATCGATGTATTTTGTGGATGTATAACAATAATTTGAAGATATTGTATTCTTCAACATTGCAACAATCATGCTCTCTCAAAAAATCTATTATTAGCTATTCTTTTAATAAGAATCATGTATATAAATGTGACAGACCACCATCTGATGACAATTTTGATATTACTGTTGATTCATCATCGGACTTTTCTTTATATATACCGCTTTATAATTTTGCTAACTCCGTTCAAGGTGTCTTAGTATTAACGAAGAATCCAGAATACTCCTCTTTTTCCGATTTAGATATTAAGAAAGCCAACAAGTTCCAGAAGAAATTCTCATATTATTTCGAATTTTTAGTTTCATTGCATGAAAAAGCTTCAAATGCTTCAAACTTTATGACCTCTTTTGATGGTAACATCTCATTTTCTTCATTACTCACTAATTTAGCTGATTTTTTTCAATGTGGGTCTGCTGAATTTTTTTTTATGGAGTCTTCAACTCAATTCTACAAAATGAGTTGTGATAGTGATGATTTTGTCCCTTTGTCGATACCTGGGTGTACATATATTACTTTAACAAACAACACTGCGCAAAGCTATAAAGCAGCAAATCAATCACCCCACTATTCACAATCAGTAGATGGTCCAGGAGATTCATCATATATTTCTCAACCATTTTCTGTCAATGATAAATCTTTTGCAATTGTTTTGAGAAACAAAAAGGGATCTTCTCAGTTTAGTTACATTGATTCTGCAATTCTTTTGGGTATTTCGCCATTGCTATCAAAACTCTTTATATCTCAATCGAAAGAGGAAATGGATGATTTGGATTCGTCTTTATCCAAAAGACTTACCGCTCTTCTGGAAATTGCAGAGATTCTCAGTGGTGTTCTTGATATTGACGCTCTCGTTCCAGTAATTATGGAAAAATCGTGTTTATTGCTAGGAACCGAAAGGTGCTCGTTGTTTTTAATTGACAAGAAGAACAAGGAACTTGTTACACGCTTTCATGGTGGCCTAGATAAATCAATCAGAATTCCTATGAACCGAGGATTTGTGGGCCATACTGCAACCACAGGCACCATTGTAAACATATCTGATGCTTACTCTGATCCGAGGTTTGATCAAAGTGTTGATAAAACTACTGGTTATCATACAAAAAATATTCTAACAGTACCAATTTATAACAACAGAGGAGAAATTGCAGGGGTAACTGAAATGATTAATAAGATTGAAGGAGACTCTTTCACTGAAGAAGATATCAAAATGATGATGGCTTTTAATGTTTTTTGTGGCATTTCTCTTGATAATGCGAGACTGTATCAAACATCTATTGATCTCACTCGGCAAATAAGAAGCTTTTTAGAATTATCTTTAACCTTGAACAAATCCCATGAAATGAAAAAGGCAATAGAGCAGATTCTTGAAAGTGCAAAACTGGTTATAAACGGACAAAGAGCGACATTATATTTACGGGAACCAGAGAAAGACGTTCTGTCGCAATTTATATCAATTGGAGAGCCTCCTATCCATGGAACATCATTCTCCGAAATTGCATTCAAAGAGAGGAAATCCAAAATATTTTTTGGTGATGAAATAGCTAAACTATCAGGAACAACAATTTCTCAATACTCTTGTGAAATAGCCCGGACTCCTACTGATAGAAGACTATCCAGCATTTTTGATGGTAGAAAAAGCGGTGTATTAGCAGAGCATGGGACGGTGGATGAATATATGGAAAGCATTTGTGTTTTTCCTCTACTTACCAATGATTCGCATTTGTTTGGAGTTATGGAGCTTTCCACAACTTCCAGGATTTTGACTGAAGATATGAAGCTTTTAGAGTGTTTTGCAATTTTTGCTGCAGTATCGATTGAAAGAAGCCAATTACATGATATTGCAACTTTTGGCAGACTTGAGGCCAATATGAAACAATGGATTAGTGAGAATGAAAGGAGCTCTTTTGATATTCCAATTAAACTTCAGATCCCACCAGATAGAGATCAAACGATTTTTGCGAATAGTTTTGATGCTCCAGCATGGGATGGAATTGGGCATTTTAAGGTGATTTGGAAAATATTCCATCATTTTGGTTTTCTCAAGCACTTTAAAATTTCTAATGAAAAATTGTTCCGCTTTTTAAGTGAAATTAGCAGCACATATAACAAAGTTCCATATCATAATTGGAGACATGCTGTTGATGTGACTCAGTATATTGCTTACCAAGTTAAATTGGCAAAGCTTGATCAGATTTTGTCCAGAAATGAGCTTTTTGGATTAATTGTAGCATCAATATGTCATGATGCTAATCATGATGGATTTACAAATGTATTTAATGTCAAAGCCGAAACGCCAAGAGGAATATTGTTTAAAAACCAAAGTGTTATGGAAATGCATCATTGTCAAGTTTCAATTAGGACAATCTCAAAGGAAGAGTGTAATTTGTTTTCTGAGCTTGATGCTGCTGATTATAAATCTATATGGACACAGATAATACATTTAATCCTCACTACAGATATGGCAAAGCACCATCAAGCCCTTCAGACAGCAAATGAAATAATGGACAAGGGAAACATTGATCTAAATAATCCATCTCATCGATTGATAATGATGGAGCTTGTTCTTAAATGTGGGGATATTTCAAATGTATCAAGACCATTTGATTTAGCCGATAAATGGGCAGATGTCCTGTGTGAAGAGTTCTTTAGGCAAGGTGATTTGGAGAAAACTAAAGGAATGGAATACTCATCTCCACTAAATGATAGGGAGCACTTGGATAAACCCAAATCTCAAATAGGGTTTTACACATATGTCTGCTTGCCCTTGTTCAAAACAGCAGCAAGGGCAATGCCAGAATTAATAGCGAACTATAACCAAATCGAGTCTAACCTTCAAGAGTGGAAAAAACACTCCCAATAATTCTTCGTGTAAACTTCCTTACTGGCTTTTTTTACAAATTTTACATTTTTGTGTTTATTAATCGTTAGCAATATCATATGTCAGACTCTAATTCGTTTTCCGGTCCCCACCAAATAATTGGGCTTAGAATGGAGGGCTCAGCAGATGATGAATTGGATCATCTTTTTTCTAGCAGCGATTCTGGTAATGAAACCTTTCTTGAATTCACTCCAGAGAAACACGTTGCTTTGAAAAGAATGTCGACATCTCTAGTTCTCCCTGAGAAAGTAAAGTCGTTTAATGACGTAAATAGTACAGTATCTTCATTGATTGCGAGTCTTCAACATTATGTTGATCCATCACCATACAAAGGTGATATTGATTTTATCCCCGAAGGAACATCTCATCCTCTTTTACAAAATGCTCTTCGTGAATTTGTCACCAATAGGAAAATTGATGATTTTTTAGCAGTTGTTGCCTCTTTGGAGCAATCTTGCTTCACAGAATCAATATTAGTTCAAATTGATATGATTAAGTTTTTTATGAATATAGACACTGATTTATTAAAGCATTCTGCTTTGCAAGTTGACAGCCGGATTTCTTCTCTTCTTCACTTCTTGTTGCTGGAGAAATCTTCTCCTGATGCCGCTCTTCCTTTTTGCATCAAATCAGCGACAGAGTATGTGAAAACCCTGACATTGGCTCCGATTTCTGTTCTGTTTCCGAGTTTCAAATTAGACCAGCTAATAATGAAACTAAGTTCTCTATTATTTGATCTCTTTCCAAAACATCCTTTGGTTCCATCAGTTCTTCATAAATTGGGTGGATTTTCCAATAACAAAGATTCAATAATTGGAATGCTAACTAAAAATGTGGAATCTGATGAGTCTGATGATTTTTCTGATTCTTTCTTGGAAGATTTGGCAGCAATAAGAAAAAATGGCCCACCAACCGACACTCCCACACTATCCACTTTTAATGAACCTGATCTGACGAATCCCCTTGAAATCCCACCAACATTAGTTCCCCTTGATGTAGTTGTTCTTCCTGATACCCCTGCAACAATGACAATACTGATTGATGGTAATGACAAGTTCTCTCCTAATGGAATGGTATCATGGCTTCAATCAATTCAGCTGATTGGTATTGAATCGGGGTTAACAGGATTTCCTCTTCTTTATCAAACCATGTTTAATGGCGAAGATTTCAAGAAGTTTCTGCCAAAACAAGTTGGTGTTAATGATTGGGGTCAATATTTGGTACCCTTGCATTATATCAATACAATCTCATCATCTCCTTATATTCATGGTTCAATATCTCCTGAGCTTCTTCAATATGAGATTAACTGCCATCAGGCTCTTGAAGAAGGTAATAATGAGGTTGTTGATTCATACGTAAGAAAATTTTGTTCATTTATACCCCGAGAAGTCGGAATCAAATCGATATCTCCCCTGAATTCAAAAAGAGATAGTTTTATTAATCATAAATGTCCATACAACACCGAATATGAAGAAATGGTTGCTCTAACAGATATCGCATTAGTTTTTTATGGTAGATCCCCAATGTCTTTAGCAGCATTTGATGGATCACATCAGAGAATATTCGATCCCTCATATCACCCCATTCTCAATAATCAAGTGTGTATATCTGAGCTTTATAGGTTGTACTCAACTTTATTAGCACCTCCATATGTTTTGTTTAGAGCCGGCTTTGCAATTGGTGTGTCTTTGTTAGATCATTCTCCAAATCTTGCTCTACGGTTTTTATTTGAATCATACTTTATTTTAATCAAAGGACACCCACAGTTATCAAAAAGCATTTGGTCTAGAATTGCTTTGCTAACCCTTGGAGAAGCATTTGAAATGAATTCCAAATATTATTATTGCGCAATATGTCATGATATTGCTTGGATGAATTCCAAAGGTGACCGTAGCTTGGCAACAAGAATTTCTAAGGTTTCCAGAAAGAACCAGGATTTACAAAGAGCTGTTTTTTATTCGATCGAGTCTTTGAAATACTTTATCGTAGAGAAAAGGTTTGATGAAGAGGTTTATTGTGCACAGGGTATTGCCGAAATATTTAGGGAAAATGGACAAATATATGAGGGTATTCAAGTTCTTTTTTCTATTTTGAGGGGAGTTTATAATCTTACTGTTCCATCCGTTTCTCAAAATATAAATACCAGCCCAGCAATAAGAAAAAGGAAAGTTTCATCTGAAGGATCTCCTCAAAGGAATAGCATTGCACAAAGGGGACATCCAAAAGCGAGCGCAATTAACACAATAATGACAGCCTTAACTTTATGTGAATTTTTAATTAAAGCTAATCAGTTTAGATTAGCGAATTATTTAATCTCTCAGATAGCGAAATCGGTTTCCATTGCATCCATAACAAAAATGCTCTCATTCATTGAAGCGAAAATTAGCATTGTTTCAAATGACTACGAAAAGTTTTTGTCTCAAATTACTCAGCAGCAACTGGTTACAAAGAATAGACCTCGGTCAATGACTACAAAGCTTATATCTTTCAACCCAATAATGATGGATACTGTTGGATTGTCATTGAAGTTATTGGCAAAAACATATATTTTGCAAAGGCATGATTATTTTATTGGGCTGTTTTGGAGCGAGATGTTATGCTTTTATGGACAACGAATGATGTCACCCAAAGATGTTGGAAATGGGTTTTTCTTAAGAGGTACTGCACTTTTAAATTTATATCATCAGAGATATTTATATGGAAGCTCATTTTCTATTCAAGTGCCACTTTCCTCATATGAGAGTTCTTTTGGCATCTATTGCACTGATGGGAATGTTGATGAGTCGGTTTTACTGACAGAAGCGCTTTCATCGTTTTCGGTGGCCATTTCTACATTTGATAGAATTGGTAATACTCCAAAAGTTTGCCAATCATTATTATCATATTGCCAACTTTTGGCAATTACCGCTTTTGAGAATTTAATTATTTCATCTGGGAATCAGTTTAGTATTGTTGTATCAAGTCCTTTGATGTTTACCGCTATTAAAAGTGGGTATCAATCTGTTGATATATCCCTTTCGTTTGATTCTGTATCAATTACAAACTCCAGTATTGTTGATCATTTGTCATCATATAATCGCAGGGCAAACTCATTAACAAGGATACTTATGAACCCTGTTTATATAATCCAATCACAATTAGTTAGCACAGTTGTGTTTTTGTTAAAAGCCAAAACCTCACAAGCACAATCAGTATTTGACCAAGCATATACTAATATTAGGGACTACTTTTTTAATGGTCAGCGTTTCTTACCAAGGGAGCTCAAACGATCAACTTTATTTAGTTTTCATGATGTTATTTTATTTATGACTCTCGTTTTAACTGCTTTTGATAGCTCAATTATTGATGAGCGAATTATTGTGTTTGATATGCTCAATGATGTAATATCTTTAGCAAGGTCAAAATCCAGGTCCATTAGTTGTGAACCTCAAATTGAACTTGATTATCATCTTACTATACCCTCGTCAATCACCGAACTCAGAAATCCTGGGACTCCTGATTTTTCTGCAATTCTTCCTCCACAACCTAGAGGGCATCAAAAGCATGAAAAAGTAACAATTGAAGATATTCTTCAAAAAATTAAATCGAATATTCGATTGTTTGCTCAAGAAAAACTTACTCAAAAGAAATTAATTGATAAAAATAGTGCACTGTGCCGTAAAATTCTATCTATTGGAACTGAACTGAGGAAGAGTAGACACTCTTTAATGCTTACAGAGCTTCCTGTCACATCTCAAACATCAGTGTTATATGCATTTCGGCTTTATGTAAATATATTTACATATATTCCAGCATCTGGGAACAAACGGTATATTCCATTGCAAAAATCTAACTCTGGGACCATTAATGTTAAAACATCCTCACTAACTGTTCAGTTGATAACCGGGAGTAATCTATTTTCCCAGTCTTTCTTAACAGCATTGGCTCATCTTGTATATCCCAATGCAACACCAAAAAAGAGCGTTCTTTTTGGTGACAAATTCAAAGATGAATGTACTCACATCAAAAACCTTCTTTTTGGAGATATAAGATTCACAAAACTTGAAAACACATTACAGCCAGATGATGACATGCTTAATGAATCCAGGCTGTTTGGCAAAGGGTTGAAAGGCTCATTATTAACGATATCGGTTCAGCCAACACCACTGATGATTATATCAGATCCCGACCTTCAAATTATTCCTTATGAGTATCTATTCAGAGAGTGTTCGGTTGTAAGAAGCAATAGCTTCTTTAGCACAACATTCCGCACCAGAGCACCAAGAGGAATGCTTCATCCTGTTGTTTTTAATCGAACCTATAATCCCGAAGATGCATCATTTACCAATAATGAAAGGTCAACAGAAATTGTATCTTTTGCATTCTCTGGGCTTGGTGCAATGCCTTCTCAGCCATTTATTGTCCGCGGTGAAGAAAGAAATTTCACATTCCCAATACCTATCCCTGACAAATCAGTCAAAGAGTATCCGTTCATTGCATTCAGAGAATCGATAGAGAAGTCAAACCCAGAGGACATTTTGCTTTTAACATATGCTGATCTTCTTGAGTGGCCAATTACTATAGATCGGATTGTTAATTGTGAAAACTATTATTCATTCTTATTTGTTCCTGGTGCTGTGTTTATCCGCGCTCTTAATGAAATGAAACTTATATATGAACGACATCAAAGACGATCTAACGTGTTCTCAGGAGACCAGAATCCTGAACAAAGAAGACTTCTTGATGATCCATTTCAGTTCAGCGCTACTCTTCAGCATACACTAATGCAAAAACTTAAAGTTCCAGTAATCCTTTTCATTCCAAACAGATCGTTATAAAAAGTGTATTTAATCTAATACATAGAGAATATTTTATTTATCTTAATGAGTGGCAGGATTTCCTGAATTCTGTTGTTCTTGCTGTTTCTTTAAAAAGAATTGATAAGAACACTTGTAAATACCAGTAGCATCCTCGGGCTGCTCTCTCAATACTTCAGTGACTAATTCCGATAATAATTCTGGAAATCCTTCGGGTATCTTGAAGGTTGGAGCATATGTACTATAACTCATTTTTTATTAACGAATTAAACCATTTTTCGGTTATTTTACAAAACGATTATTGTAAAGTAACTAAACCGACAAAACCGTCAGACATTAAGTTTTAGAAAATGTCTTCACAGTCTGAACCAGGTGATCACCAATTAAGTTTCAAATTCGTTCTTGTTGGAGATTCTGCAGTTGGTAAAACAGCTATTTGTAAAATGTTTTGTGAGAATAAGTTTTCCGAAAATCATCCTCAAACAGTTGGTCTTGAATTTGGCACTCGGATTGTAGAAGTTGATAATGTTAGGATTAAGCTTCAAATTTGGGATACTGCAGGTCAAGAGAGATTCCATTCAATAACTAGAGCATATTTTAGATCTTCAGCAGCTGTTTTTTTGGTATATGATGTGTCGAATCGCGATTCATTCAGTAGAATCGGGCATTGGGTTGAAGATGCTGTGAAACTTTCTCCTCCTACATCAATCAAAGTCCTAATAGGAAACAAAACTGACCTTGTAAACACCCGTGCTGTATCATCCGCAGAAGCTAAAGATTTTGCTGATCAACATGGGCTTAAGTTCTTTGAAACATCGGCACTCTCAGGAGAAAGAATCGATGATGCATTCATTGAAACAGCCCACTCTGTCCACAAACTAATATTAGACGGAAAAATAGAGCTTAACAATCCAACAAGTGGTGCAAGAGCCCCACTTTCGTCCAATCAAAACCTCAGTCTGAATACAAACACAGGTGCAAAAGTTGGAGGATGTTGCTAATAAATAGTCCACTCTGTTATCCTATTCTACTTTACGTAATTTACAAAATCGTTTGTAACTTTAACAAAATTGAGACAATCAGTTGGAGCGGCCATTGAGATAATGGCTGGAAGTCACGCTTTTGCTGTTACCGGTATGTTGCTTTTGGGGACATGTACCTCTGTCTCCATGAAGGTCATGCTTCAGTTGAAGTCAGCTGGATATATGGGTATTGAACATAACTACGACAAACCCTTCATGCAGTCGATATTAATGTTTTTTGCGATGTCATTTTCCTTTTTCATAGGAAAGTGCTGGGACCCAGAGAAGAAGGGAGATCGCCCTGCTTCATCACTCCGCAGCCAAATTATTGTTTCTATTCCATCTGCTTTTGATCTTTTTGCATCCACCCTTATGACATTTGGTCTTATTTTCATCAATGTATCAATTTTCCAAATGCTTCGTGGGTCAATGGTTATCTTTTCTGCTATCCTCTCCATTATCTTCCTCAAGAAGAAGATTCGCTCCTATGAATGGGTTGCTATTTCTCTTACAATTACTGCTCTCGTTATGATTGGTGTTGCTGGTGTTTTCATTCCACCATACGGTGAAAACGAAGAAACTACACAGTATTCAACATCACAAAAGCTTTTCGGTTCCATGTTGGTTATCCTTTCACAACTTGTTCAAGCTGGTCAAATTGTTACAGAAGAATTCATTCTTAAGGATGTTAACATGCCTGCTCTCGAAATTGTTGGCTGGGAAGGAATTTGGGGCTTGATTATGATGGTTCTTGTGGCTTGCCCATTCGCATTTATTTGCCCAGGTGGAGATCCATCCCCACTTGGTGGTTCACTTGAAAACATCTTTGATTCATTCACTCAACTCTTCAACTCATCAAGTGTTGCTATGGTCTGCCTTATCTTCCTCGTCGCTGTTCTTTTCTATAACATCTTTGGTATGCTTGTTACTTCCGGGTCTTCTGCTGTTAACAGAACTATCTTAGAAGCCGTTCGTACCCTTCTCATTTGGGTCACTATGCTTTGTTGCGCTGCCGCTAAAGCACCTTTCGGTGAAAATTGGGTTTCATGGTCATGGCTTGAACTTGCCGGATTCATTATTCTCGTGTTCTCATCCTTAATGTACAACGGTATTGTTAGATTCGGATGCTTTGAGTATCCAACTAAGGCTCCAGAAGCCCCAAAGGTTGAAGAATAAAAGATTTTTCTTACATTATTTAAAATGGTTCTAACACTATTAATATCAACCATTTTCTTCATAATGTTGTACCATTTATTTAGACTCGGATATTTTTTAGTGTTAAAGAAAGTTTTGGCCGAAATATTTGACTCGGAGATCAATTTTACTCACGGATATGGCTTTTTTTCATTATCTAATGTTGAAATCTCGAATAAGTTCGGGAAAATTCATTGCGAATGTTTTTCAATGAAAAATTCTTCTTGGAATGATTTTGATTTGAAGAATTTGAACATTGATTATGATACATTTCATGAATTTCAGAATTTATTACAAAATATATTCAAAAAGATATCCCAGAAGGAATATTTCTTTAGGTTCTTTAATTTTTCTTTCCTAATAACTGATTTCCAAATGAAGATATGTAAGACTGATACAAAAATCAAGTCTTTAAGCATTAATTATAGTAATAATTTCTTCTCTTTAAAGTCACAGTCTAATTTATTTGATTGCAACAAGCTGAATATATCTATTCCGGAATTTTTTGTTGTTCTTCATTATTTTGATAGTATTCCAAGTGAATTTGAGCTTAATAGACCCGAATTATCCATTAACCTGAAAGAAAGAAATGCAAATATCGAGATTCAACCTCTTTCTGGTTATTCAACAGAATCAAATTGGAAATTCTCCACAGGGAAATTTGATATTAATGCACATTTAAAGACCCTTTTTAATGACAAAACTATTCCTGATACATGTGCACATTTTAAGTTTCCTCAAAAAATTCGCATTACTTACTCAAATGGTATTATTGAGTCTATTGTACATTCTGTGAATTGTTCCGATACTCAAGGAGTAAAAATTCTATCCATAAACAATCTTGAAGTATCAAAGAAGAAGATTCATATGGAAAGTATCGAAATCTCAACACTTTTTTCATTCTTCCCCTGGGGTATTCTGCAGAAGAAATCGTTTTCTGGTATTTTGAGTATTAAAAGAGTAATATTTATTGCATCGATAAATAATGAAGAGAGGATAATTCTAAATGGAGAGAATTTTCATCTTAGAAATCAAGATTTATCGATGGATCAATTTCAATTCCATTACTTTTCAAATAATGATGGAATATTTTCTGCCAATGTCAGAGTATTGAAAGCAATAACCCATAAAGATATATCATTTGGATCGCTTGTTGTAGAATACAGGCAATCAAATAAGTTAAGCATTGTTATAAGTGAATTATACCGCCTTATTGCCAAATCAGACACTGTTATATCCATCCTTAGGGACCAAATACATTTCTTTGTGGAGAGTGGGAAACTGATAAACAATCAGTCTTCATCAAATATTATCTTTTCTCGTTTAAGATGTACCACTCATATGCAAACATTGTGTTCATTATCTGAGTCTTTATCAATGATTCAATCATTATTCCCATTTTTCGAAGGATTTGATATGATCACAATGGTTTACTCTTTTGCCTTCCATATTAAGTGTTCATCAATGAAAATTGGAGAGAATTTCTTCAACGAGTTAACTACAGATGGTATCATTCACCTTCTAATTAAGCCAAAGATAATATTCCATCAAATTGATTGGTGCGGAATGATGAATATAATGTCTTCTGAAGCCTTGGTTCATTCTGCTTGGAATACAAAACTTGCTAGATGGTTAGTGAATTTTGATGTTGGTAAACTATCCCTAATAACTGATCGTTCAAAGTTTGTTTTTATGAAAGCAAAAGGAGACTTTAATGAATGTCAATTTGTATCGTTTGTTTTAAATGATAGTACTATTGGAAACCATTGTGAATATCGGGACATTGATGGAAAGAAAACTCTAAAAGCCCAAGAATTAAAACACAATAACTGTGAGTTTTCTCATGCGGTTATTTATCTTGTGAATAATGAGCCTGATGTTATTACTGCTGATAGGATGGATTCAATAGACTCTTATATTCTTGATTTTGAGTATTCAATCGCCCAAAAGCATATTAGGTCCTCATTTATATCTTTTGATCCCCTGAAATTCAAGTTTAGAGATGTGACGAGTGGAATCAAGACTGCCTCAATTAATAAATTAAATATTGGCATCATCGAATGTAATGGACTTACTATAGAAACTGATAATCCCTCTGTGATTTGCATTAATCAAGCTATCTTAAATAGTGATAATACCAATATAAGCGTTCAAAAAATGATTATCAAAAACGGAGAAGAACTTTCAATATTAATTGACAAAGCAGAAGGTGACTTATCAACTTCCGCTGATTTATTTGCTTTCTTTTCGATGGCATTCTCATTTAGGGTTATTATCACACAAATATCTTCGCTATCTTTGAAACTATTGGGTAGTTCATCATACTCACAAAATATGGTTGAATTCTCAAATCTATCTTTAGGACAGTATGTCGATGATTATAAGTTTACCTACCAAATATCAGCATCAACATTTGAAATGTTTGATATTACATCAGACAAAGTACTTTTATTATATATGAATCCTGCCGATCCATGTTTTGAAGCAACTGTGACGGTAAAAACGGAAAATCAGCAGTATATTATCGAAAATATATTTGTTGATTTAATTTCTGTGTACTTAAACTCAAATGAAGAATACTTTAACACAATTTATGCAACATTTTCACCAATCCTTGAACTAACTGAAGATTCAAAAGATCCAATAAGAACACGCTACACATTCGAAGAATTCTCAATGAGTTCATATGATCTATCAATGTCGTATTTTAACAAGAATTCTCCATTATTTAACCAAGAACGCGTGTTTCAATTCAAAATACCACAGTATACATTCAAATCTAAGCCATTTACAATACCTGAGTTTCTGAATAATGTTGCCCTCCAAACCAGCAGGAGTGCAAAAGCCAAGATATATGGGATTATAAATGCTGGGGAACCTCCTGCTCAAAATCAACAATCTCTTCAACAAAAACCCGGTATCTTTGGTTTTCTCTCTAAATAACATTCACATCACATTGTGCCGTTTGAAATCATTTTCATATCATTATCTATTCAAATTAAATTTTATTTGTTATAAAATCATTTTTCATTATGGTTCTTTCTCATATGGAACCCAACTTCACGTTTGGTGAGGAAATGGCTAACACCATTACTCATGCCATGGGTGCGGGATACTCTTTAGCAGCATTGGGCATATTTGCTGTTGATGGTGTTAAATCCAAGAACAAAAGGAAATTATTTGGAAATGTTGTTTTTGGAATTGGATTGTTGATTCTTTATATGAACTCTGCAATATTCCATGGCCTTGAAAAGGGTGAACTCAAATCAAAATGGAGGTATGTTGACCATATCTCCATTTTTGTACTAATCGCTGCATCTTATACGCCAATTTGTCTTGTTGTTTTAAGATTTTCCAAAGGAGAATACTTACTTGGAGCTGTATGGCTGCTTGGGATCATTGGTATTGCTATGAAGGTTCTGTTTTTTGAGCAATTTCTATTGTTATCAATGGGGGTCTATCTATTAATGGGCTGGATGTTTGTTTTTGTATTAAAAGAAATGTTGAAAAATGCCCGAAAAGAATTCCTATTTTGGTTATTATTTGGTGGTATCAGCTATTCAGTTGCAGTATATTTCTATGCTAATGATCATAAAGTAAGGTATTTTCATATGATATTCCATATTCTAATCCTTATTGGAAGCATTTCGCATTCAATCGGAATGCTATTCTATATTTAAATACTTGTTTTATAGAATAAACACATCTAAACTGATTCATTTTTTTGGACATATACACCATCATTGAATAATTCCTCCAATTTTTCCTAATGATAATGTGTTAACGAGGAGCTTTTTAATTCTATTTACATAAATAACTAATAAAAACTCATTGAATAATACCAAAAGGAATCCATTCATCAGCATTAAAAAGGATTAGGAATTTGTCTCTTTATTCTCTTTCCATTTTCCAAGATAAGAATCTCTCCTTCTTGCCATGATATGACACATGCTGACCAAAGAGTTTTTCAAAATCTTCAAAAATGCATCCAATATTCAATTCTGGAAGTTCATCTTGTACTGTGGGAATTCTCACTTTGTGATTGTGCACTTTCTCAAAAGTGTTGAACAAAATTGACTCATAATAGTCTATCATATCTTCAAAGTCACTTGAATAATCATTTTCGAATACCTCTTCTTCGCTTTCCTCGCTTGAGAATTCTTCTTCTGGCTCCTGTTTCACAATTGGATCATATTGTTTGTGATAAGCAGGTTTCATTGATTTCCTGGCTCTTTGCTGGTATCTGTGTGGAGAATGTCTCTCGAAAAATGATTCATAATACTCAATCAAATTGTCATCAATCAAGTTGAGTTTTTCAATGGTTGAATGATCAAGTTCAATGAAAGAATCCTCTGGAACTTGTGGAAGAACCAAACTTTCTTCAATATTCTGAATAGGCTTGTTGAACATGGTTGGATATGACACTTGAGAATCATTCCTCTTTTCTCTCCTTCTATCTTTTCGATTCCTTTTTCTTGATACATACCTGTTCAATATCCTATCTTCAATATCCCAGGCCATTTCTTCAAATGAATCGAATTCATAAGAATCAATGCAGTAATAGACTGACGAAAGATCAAGAGACATTTGTGTCTTGAAAGATTTTAATTTTTGATGGAAATTGTGATAAAACTAAAAAGACACAAAAAACGATAAAATAAAGTAAAGGCTTTTAATTACCCATTAAAGCTCTTTGTGCTGATCGTGCATCTTCGATTTGTTTTAACATCTGCTCTGCTTCTTCAAGTGTGAGTTCGAGATTTTTATTCTCAATCTTTCCATTATTCTCTATTTCGAAACTAAATGATGTAATCGGTTCCTTTAAATTGGATACTTTATTTGTTCCGAGCACCAATGATGTGGACCAATCGAAATCTCTCAAGTTGTGAATTGGCGCTTTTGATTTCAACAATGAATGATATGAAGCTAATAGATTGGCAACATCACCCGATTTGGGGCAACCGAGATCTGTTAATATTGAACTATATTGCTCTTTGGGTTGTGTCGAGATAAAATCTAATACAACCCTAAGCTTTTCAATCTGTGATTCAGCCAAAGATGATACTTTTGGTAATAGAGACCCAATCATAAAAGATTCTATAACCTCTTGCCATATATCAATAATACTCGCTTCATGTTCTTGAAGGAACGATAAACCAGACATTTGAATAAAAGTGACAATAATCGTTTTATTCTGAAAACAACCCTACTATTGTATCATATTCTTCCATAAGGTAACATTGTCAATCAGAATCTGCAAATAAGGGAGAGAATCATAGTATTCATCGTTGGATATTTGATTTTCGAATTCCTTTGATGCATTTTCGTACGTGGATTCGGCTAATTCAATGGCCTCTTTCTTTTGATTCATGATTTCAAACATTAACACACATAGGTTAAGAATGATCCCCAAGTTAATTTGATGGAAAGCTGGAAGATCCTTACTTACCAAGTCAAGGGCAGCTTTGTATGTTTCATGAATGAGGGAAATCCGTTTCTCATTCCTCGGCTGCTCGTTCTCACATATATATCTATGAAGGTCTCCTTTCAGCTTTAAAAATAGTGCTTTTGTTTTGAAATCCTCTGTTTTTGGCAAAATCAACTGATCAACAACTTTTAGTCCCTTATTACATATTTGATTCAGCTCTTCAACCTGTTTCTTTTTAAAAGTGGATAATCTGCTTATCAGTTCGGCCTCTTTATGAAGTCCTTCGTCGATTTCTTCTTGTGTGTTACGTATTCCATTTCTATATGATGATGCAAGCGCCTTATAACTCTGAATATAAATCACTTGAAACTCATAATCGAGATTTGGGTTTTGTTCCAAAACTTTGTCAAGAAAATATATTGTATCCAATGGGCGCTTAGTTTTATGAATAATACGAATCAATTCTTTTGCATTTTCATTCATTTTACAGGAAAAAACTGGATAATTCTATTGTTTACACTTGATATACCCCATCTATAATCAGCCTTTCACACATTTCTGTTCCAACTATTCTTTCGAGAGCCATTTTATCATATTCTGTGAAGTATGTGATTGATTGGGTGTTTGAAGCTAGTGAAACAGTTAATTGGGGGAATGTTGGAGGCTGGAAAAAGACCACTTTGTTAGCAGTTACAAACTTGGGTCTAAAATGATAGTAATATCTTTCGGTAATTATCATTATACCATTTGGATCTATTTTGAATGATTTCCTCATTTCTTTGCTATCTTTTTCTGTGGCTTCATCAGCTAATTCATAGAAAATTATGCCTGAATCTTCCAAAAGTTTCCGAGCTCTATAGAATTGGTATGACGAAGAAAAAACTATTAGCGTCCTGTTATTATCTCCTTTTTGGCTCCTCCAAACTTTGATCTGAGGCAATAACTTTTCTTTGAATGCCTTGAAATACACATCCCCTATTTGGTTGATTTGTGGAACAACAAGCCTCTTATATTGCCTTTCAACATCAGAATCAAGTATTTGTTGGTATATTGCAGGTTTAAGCATTAATGAACCCCTTATGTTAGGTAAACCAAGGAAAAGAGAGTTAATATCGGGTGTTAATATGGTGGAATATGCAATATTCTGCCTCATTTTCTGATGTTGCTTATCAGAATAATATGTTCTAAGACGTGACCAGTCGGTCTCTTGAACAGTTAATGGATTAAGGTTTATAGCGGAAATTACCTCAGATAATCTTGTTGGATGTTGGATGATCAATGTTTCTATTGAATCTAATACTAATACTTCAATTGAACTCAGAAAAGATTTGTCATCATGAAGCATTATAGCTAAGGGAGAAGCAATAACTAACTGGGATTTAGCCATTGACTGGCATAAGGAAACCTTATTTGAGAAAAACCTGATACCTGTCTTAAATTGTTGATCATTATTACCACCAAATATCTCTAACCAATCTGCAGGTCTGTTTCTTGCTACTCCTTTTGGAACCTCAACAAAATACTCTGCTTCAAAACGCTCTTCTTGCTCAACAGTAAACTCTGAAGGAAGAAAATTAAACATTTCCTTAACAAATTTATAAGCTTGGTGGCGTGTTGGGCATATTATCAGGCAATTTGTGGCGGTAAACCCAGAATCTCTGATTTGACTTCCAGCTGGACGACTGTTCTTAATGTGTAAATCATTCATTATATGATTTAATACATGCAAAGATGATATTTTTCGCATTCTACTCACATTATCATCATTGATGGCGCAGAAAACATCCTTATAATCAAAAATCAGCGGAGAAATTGGATCCAAAGTTGTATCTTTGGCATATTCGGATTCTGACATTAGGCTATTTAATTTTCTAACTTTTTCAGGAACGCATGAACTTGTTGATAATGCAATCATATCGCCGAATTTATATGATTGGAATTCTGGTTTTTGGCTAATAAAATCATGTTTTTCTCCGTTATACCATTCGTTTTGGTCAATAGTTTCGCCTTTCATCTCAAATTCAGGTAAATTAACATTAATCTCAATAATAGCTTCTTGTGGCTTTCCTTCTGGAATACTATCAGGTATAAAACGACGTTTAGATTGTGGTTTAACATTTGTATTAACGCCTGACAACAAAGAAAGGAAGTCTAAAGCACTTCTTTTACTCATCAATGACCAAAGGACGATAGTTGTACCAAAAAAATATTTGGATGTTCTAAAAATGTATTAGACATGGATTATCATCTGAGAAATGAGATTTTTATTCTAAAAAAATCTCATAAAATCTTTGTACTTGAGGATGAACAAATTTCGTTCTGTACCAAAGATAATAAATCCTCTACCATGTAAAAGAGCACTGAATTCTCCAGAAAACACCAAAATGTGTCGAGTTGTTAATCAGAATGAGATTCAAAATAGAAATACTCCTGAGTGTCTTCCTAGTTCGATATTCGAGTTGAGAATGATGTTGGAAGGCTACTTTGAAGAATTGATGATGAATGTTATGCAAATGCCCATTAATGAATCAATAGAACCAATAATGGTGAGAATATTTGGGCTTGAGAAATGTATTTGTTGGGTTTCTGATAAAAAAGATGGTGCAATTTACTCTCCAACATATCACATAATTGCTCCTGAGAAAAACTCTCTTCCTTGGTTTGTGTATAGATCTCAATGTGTGTTCCAAATACAAAAGCAAAATGATGCACCTAATGGTTTTTTTCTGGATCCAAAAATAGCAGGTTTGAATAATCCTCAGCTATTTTTTCCGGTATCATTCTCGGGTATTTGTTATGGTGTTATCCAATTGGTCAAATATGCAAATTCTCCATGTTTTAATCAAACAGAAATCGATATTGTTTCATTTTTTGGAAAAAAGTTTAAAACATATGGAAAAGCTTTATTTTCGTTTTACGAGCCACTTTCTTTAGCACAATCGATAGCACAATCAAAAAAAGAAATTTCAACCCTATTTCAATCATATTTCTATTGTAATATCGCAGAAATATGGCAGTATGATCATGTTTCGAATGTGTTTTGTGTTTTTGGTAAATCAAATCAAACAATGGAAGAAATACCTTTATCATCAAATAGCATTGTTTATGAATCTCTTACATCAAATTTGGTTGTTTTTGGTACTCCTTTCACAAAATATGAATGTCTTAGTACGAGAGAGACTGTATCACAAACTCATTCAATATGTGTTCCCTATTCCCAAAATCAAAGAGAGTCATGGGCAATATTGCTGAGTGGTAGGAATATGCAATTTGGTTGTTATGAAGAGTATATTATTAGAGCTTTGATTCCATATGTCATTGAGGCTATTAATTCAAGCTCATTCAACCAAGATTTTCAATCTCTGTCGAAGAAATTGAATTTGCTTCTTGATTTTGCAGAAATAATGACTCAAAAGAAATCCATTAATGAGGTTATCAATATGGTCCAATTTAATGGACCAAAATTTTTTATGTGTGAGTCATGTAGAATTGTCTTGTGTGATAAAGATAGTGATTCAAATAGCTCTGATCAATGTGAAGTATCTGGAATATCAGGAAAAGTCAATCAAATGAAAGAAATTCTGTTTTTTTCAAATGTGAAAGAGATTTCGGTTTTTTCTCCAGAAATTGATGCTATTGATGTCAAGAACCCTTATTCATGTATTGGTGTCCCTATCTATAATAATCAGCATATATCTATTGCCAGTTTGTTGTTATGGAATCCTAAAGGAATTGGAGACAATCTTGAAGAGGAAGATACGATTTTAATTAATGTTTTCTCATCAATTATTGGATCTGCTCTATCTAATGCATATTATTCCAAGTTTCTCTCACAAGTGGTAAAGAAATCAACTGAATTGGTTATGGAATCAATCAATTGTCATTCACAAGATTTTGTGTTTCAGAGTCTTAATAGTCTACTTGTCCAAATTATGGAGATTTCGGTTTCAAGCAGGATTTCAGTATTTGCTTCTGAGAGGGATTCATCTCATCTCTTTTTAGTAACAGAAGTTGGGAAAGCGCCTGTTTTTGATTCGGTTTTCGCTGAGACTGTTGTGAAAAATAAAGAACATCTTTGGATAAATAGAGAATCGATTTCATTGAAACTTGAAATGATAGAAAGTTCGCATTTACTTGATCTAAAGTCCGATGATTTAATTGGAGTTGATGGAATTTCTTTGTCAAGAGCTTCGTCTGTGTTTTCATATGAAAGGAAGAAAAAGATTGAAGAATGCGGATTACTTGAGATTCCTATTAAATCAATTGGAAATATAAATATCGGTGTAATTGAGGTTTTCTTTCTGAAAGAAACCATACCTGAAGATACTATAAAATTCTTAAAGGAGTTTGCCAAAACATTATCAGTTATATTCAATGCATTAAAGTATCCAGAAATGGCTCCACTTGGATTTTATCCAATCGAAATGTCTCATTGGTTGACTGAAGAGGAATTCTCGACAACATTAACACCAAGCCTTATGAGACTGAAAGATCCATTAAGAACTGATTTTTTATTCCCCGGATTTGATTATCATGAATATGATGGTTTATATTATTATAAGTTTTTATTTCGAGTTTTTGAAAAGTTTGGAATTCAAAGCAATTTTGGGATCTCAAATGAAAAACTATTATCATTTTTTTCTGTTTTTTCTCACATGGGCAACGAAATGCCATCTCAATCATGGTCTAATGCTGTTGGGATAATTGTCGGAGTCTGTTCTATTCTCGCAAACGCAAAACTTGATAGAATTCTGGCTAAAACAGATATTTTAACTCTGATTTTATCCTCATTTATATTAGGAGTTGATACGAAATCATATGATGACCATAGCTGCGAATTGCAAATTGAAATGCTATCAAAAAAATGCTCGTTTAATAGATGGATTTGTTGTGTTCAATGTTTAGAGTATTTTACTGGTGATAAAACCAATGTATTTTGTGGAATGAGCCCTTTATTATCAAAAAGTATATGGAAAACTGTAATTGATATTGTTGTTTCAACAGACCCTCTGAAGATATTGGAATTGATTTCTTTTATAAATGAATCTATTAATGACGATAGTTTTGATTATGAGAATTCACAACCTCATCGAATTGCTCTTCTTAAATTATTATTGGTTGCCGGTAAGTATTCTGATTTATGCAGAACATATAACACATTCATTTTAAGTGCTGGATATTTGTGCGATGAGATTATCCGAAAAATTGATATTAACAAAATGGACGAATTGGTTTTTTCAGGGGTCAACAAGAATCGTAAATACATTGATAAATTAAAATCAATACCAATCATAGTATCTCATATAATCCTTCCCATTATGACTTTGGGAGCTAGACTATTCACACCATTTAAAATTATGTTGACCAACATTCGAAACAATCTCTCAGAATGGACAAAAGATGAAAAAAACAAATGAGAATGTGAGACATTTATTTTCTTTCTTCATTGACTTTAATCCTCATCACTTCCTTGCCTGCAGACATTTGTGCATATTCAAGTTCTTTTTCCAAGTTCTCAATCGCTTTCCTACAATGGAGCAATTTCTCATTGATTTCTCTTGTTACTTTATCCTTTTTGCGCCTCCAGATCTCTCTGAAGCAAGCTCTTTTCTCGTCTTGCTTTTTCAGCATTTGTTGCTTATTGAGTTTGAATGACTTTATGAATTTCTCGTTTTGTTGGTCAAGTTCTTTGCGCTCTATTCGATGGGCCTCTTTTCTTAATGAATCCGAGTCTTCATATTTCCTGAGTTGGGCTGCTTTAATACTCCTTTCATTTAAATCCAAAACCTTTGATGAAACTTTAGAAAACTCTAATGGGATTGAAGTTGGAACATGGGAACCATACTCCAACATATCGTCTTTGATTCTCTTTTCCATTTCTTCAGCAGCGGCAGCTTCAAGAGCCTCGTACTCTTGTCTTTGGTTGTGGACTTTAAGCCTCATTCTTTCGTAATCATCTCTAGCTCGATGAAGCTTCTCCTCGATTGCAGCAACTTTTAATAGTCTTGGAGCGAGTCGTTTGGAATCAATACTGTATTCATCACATTGATCGATTTTTTCATCAATACATCTCGATGTAGGGTTGTTTTGCCTTGAGATCTCCATTGTCCTTTGTGTTTTCAAGACTGGAACAATTTGTTGTCGAGATACAGGATCAATATCTTTGATTTTCAAGCCCCCCATAACATTGTCAACAGTCTTGAAAAGGTTTGGGTCTTGAATTGCTCTACTTTTGACCAATGATCTTGAACGAATCACTTCTGGTGATTCGGTAAACCCATATGCAAATTTATTTGGTCCATATTTCAGTTCACTCAATATTTTTTCATACTTACTGGCTAATGAATCTTTTCTTTGAAGAATAGCATTCTTCCTCTTCGATGTCATAACAGTAATTACTTTCTGCGTTAATTCTGCAGGTATTTGAGATACAGGCAATCCATTTATTAGATCATTAATTATCTCATTAACTTCATAATCAGCTTCAGATGATCCGGTTAATGGTTTTGCTCTCAAGCTTCTTTTCATTCTTGTGTTGTACGTTAAGATTATTTTTATGTAAATTAAACGATTAAATTTTACTAGTTTTTTATCCAACAAAATTTTTGTGATTTTCCTGATTCATCAGCCCCATTTTTTGGATTTTCTCATGTATTTTCATAAATAAGTACTAAATATATAGATAATATTGTTTAAGACAAGTGATTCACTTTTCCTTGATTATAAGTCAATGAGCATTTAAACATTCAATTTCTCAGAATTGATGAAAGCTTGAAAATCACATATGTTGTCGCATGCAAATTTCATTAAGCATTGCTTCCTCCTATAAATAAACCTTTTTATGGTTATGTTGTTTTGATGTTTTGCGAACATTTGAATGATTTCTAATAGTTCTTTGTAATTTGGTACTTCTCCATATTTGGACTTAAGCACATATGCTGCAGGATTGATTTTTTCATCGAAACCATATGTGTACATTTGGGATTCCATCTTATCTTTGATGTTTTGTCTTTCGCTTGCTCTCTTCTGAGACTCATTCATATTAATGACTAAAAGACTTTAAAAATTTACGGTATCAAAACTCTCACAATTTTATTTCAAAAAGTAAATTTACATTGATCAGCCAATTAAATAACGAACAACACAAGAAACAAATTTTGGGATTTCTATTGAATGTGATGATTGATTAAATCATTTATTTGTAGATAAATAATATGATCTAATTGGGCAAAGTAAGTATATACAAGCATAAGATATGTCCAGCAAACAAAAATGGTAAATTAGTAGTGATAGTATGACGGGGTCGGGGGTTTTGTGTTTTCATTATTTAATTTGTTTTTTTATCTAGGCTTTTTGGAATAAAATTTTTGGTATATATTTTTGATTGTTTTTTATTAGTCATTTTGTCACTTTGTTCATTTTAATAATTTTCGACACCAATTTTTCGACCCGATTATTTTTCACTAAAAGATTATTAAAATATTAAATTTAGTAATACCGAAGTCAGGGGTTTTGCTAAATTCATATTTAATTTGTTTTTTATCTAGGCTTTTTCGGTAATAATTTTTGACCATATAATTTTTCACCATTTTCATGTCAGGGGGTTTTGTGTGTTGGTAAGATTTGAGTAATAAGGTTTTTAATGAATATGAAATGAATAACGAAGAATTGATTTATAAAAATCTTGAAAAGAAGATTAATGAAGCATTTGGTAATAGTGTGTTCATTACTTTTGATGAAATGAATAGGT
>Ga0209639_1000591_pt1 | contig 48420 bp, 48 predicted proteins | sample EPASupsiteHSE605_FD_187268 | JGI IMG/M metagenome (GOLD analysis project Ga0209639, IMG submission 187268) | Bioremediated contaminated groundwater from EPA Superfund site, New Mexico - Sample HSE6-05 (SPAdes) (version 2) | ecosystem: Environmental > Aquatic > Deep subsurface > Groundwater >... | reverse complement strand
CCTCAGATATAACCTTTTCAGACGGATCGATTTGTTGTAGCATTAACTTGTGCATCCTTTCCGTTTGGAGTGTTTTGTTTGGTCACTTAACATTTTACCAAACGCGGATGCACTTTTTGCGTCAAGAGTACTATTTAATTTGATTAAGACTTATATTTCACGGGGTTTTGCTGAGGTTTTCTAGGTGCGAAACTTGAGTTAATTAGATTGAAACATATTAAAACTTGAAAGGGGAAATAAAGTGAAAAGCAGCGAGCTTAGATCTAATGATGGTTATGACATTGGTACCTGGCATTTTCTAAAAGCTGGTTGGTGGGTTTTACATGTCATTAGTATAGCCGTAGTATTTTATATTGGCTATATGTTGGGTGTCAGATAGACATTATTCTATGGATTTAAATAATTCGGTGTAAGCGATTTGCTGATCCTTTTTTTTGAAATTAAAACCTCTAATATCACATAGTATAATGGCAATTATCCGGGCTAGTTTATACAAAAATGTTCAATTCCCTATTCCAATAATACTTATACGATATTAAATAATGATATATTGAACCCCAATATATCATTTTGCATTGACCCGATGTTATAAGAATCGGGTAAAATGTTGATATCGATTTCCCCTACCCTTTCCAATAAAAAAATCGAACTATTGTTCGCATTACATCTCGTTCAACTGACAATCGCAATTACCCAAGTATTAATAATCCTTCTATGAGTCCATCTCCCATTTATTTAAGAGCAATAATACATAATTATGGACAAAATCAGAAAACTAATATTGATAAGGGTCAACTTTGATAATTCCAAAGGTCGAAAGGAGTATATGATATTGAACGACCAACAGACTAGTGTTAATACCGTATTTTATGAATTACCTGTACATCATAATGCTGCGCTTACCTCAGCTGAAGTGGCCGAATTATGGAACACTTACATGCATTATTCGATGTTAAGCTGTATTTTTACTCATTTTGAGGCACAGGCTAAAGATCCTGAAATTAGAAGCTTTATGAAAGAAGCCCTTGAACGCTGCCAAGTACGGGCGAAAATTTCTTCCGATTTATTAAAAGGTGATAATCAACCGATACCAGTCGGATTCTCTGCTGAAGATGTAAATGTAAATGCCCCTCCCTTATATGCAGATAATTATCTTCTCCATTATTTACGGCATATGTTAAGGTTTAGCTTTACTCTGAACAGTTTTAATATTAACCTACTCTCCAGGCCGGATGTTAGAGACTTTTATATAAAGGTTTTAGAATCAAGTTTAAGACTCAAAATTAAAGTTGACGATCTAGCATTAGCCAAAGGCATTCTTCCGCGGCCTCCTATCACCACTATGTCCAAAGAAGTGGAGTTTGTTCATAATCCCAGCTTTTTAGCTGGATTCTCAGGAGAAAAGAGACCTTTGCTGGCTATGGAGATAGCTCATTTATACTACAACGCTTTATCAAATCAAATGGCCCGCATTCTACTACTAGGTTTTAAGCAGGTCTCACCTACCCAGGATGTTCGAGATTACTTTGCTGAGGGAATCAAAATTACTGATAAATTCTTTGATAAATTATCGGCTTATGCAAATAAGGAAGATATATTTTTTAACTTTCTCAATGATGGAGATTTAACCGACAGTACGGAACCTCCGTTTTCTGATAAGCTTATGATGTTCCATATTAATAGTCTAAGTCTTGCTGGAATTGGAATGTATGGAGTTTCTATGGGAGCTAGCCAACGTCATGATGTGGCTGCGGCTTACGCTAAGATGATGTTAGAAACTGGTCAATACGCCGAAAAAGGTGCCAAGCTTGCAATGGAAAAAGAATGGTTAGAAGAGCCGCCTCAGGTTGTTGACCGGGATAAGCTTTCAGGAATGAAACATTAATATAGCTTTAAGTTAAGTACCATTATAAAATACGCACAATACGTTACGAATAATAATTCGTATTGCATGGGGAACCTTGGGTGCCCCCCATGGGGAACCTCCCCCAGGATTCCCCCGTAACATCACTAAAAAGCCTTTACTAGCTAGTCTAGCATAACACCCGATATACAAACGGCAGGGATATCGCCCTACCCTCTCAAGGAAGATCATTTTTGCCCGTGACGGTGTTTTTGAAATCAAAATGATGTTATGTGTGCCGCAGATGGTAGTTTCTGAACAACCTTAATTCGTAGAGGGCGGAATCGTATCTTTAACCCCGTTCCCTACTATTGTTACTCCCCTGCCGTTTCCAGATCCAAAAATTTAGCGCTTCATCAGGTAGAAATGGGCCTGTGAAGCGCTGTATTGCTGTTTTATTGGTACTCCATAATAAGGATAAGGAACCTGTCCCCAATTACCCTATTAACCTATCTACCCATTATTAATCCTGGTAGTATTGATATAAGGAATGAGACCTTGTAAGCATTTTGTTATTTCAGGATCTATTTAAGAGGTAGATATATTGCGCCGGTTGGATCGATTAAATCAGACCTGCGTTCATAATTGCGAACTTTTACATATTTATAATTACTTGAATTATTGCTTTGCGATAATGATCCGGAGGAGGTGCCCATATACATTTCCAAATGCAGCATTGCAGTACCAGCGTAGTTGGTCATAATCTTTCCTATTACGTCCCCCCTATGGACAATTGTACCAACAGATACCGCAGGTGCAATCTCACCATATCGTGCAATAGTTCCATCCGTATTTTGTACTTCTACTGCACTTGTATTTTGAAAAAACAAACTCGTACGTATTACTTTTCCATCGGTCATCGCATATACGAGGGTACCACCAGGTGCAATAAAATCGATAGCAGCATGTGCCCGGCCATTTGCTCTGGGTGCTCCAAAATATCTGGCTCCGCCGGTTGGGTCTGAGACCTGCCGTCCTTTAACTGGTTGCAGCCACGTTTTTCTATTCTGCCAGAAATTCGCAATATTATTGCCGCTACGACTTCCAACCGCAGATGTAGTCTTGGTTCCCCTAGATGGTGTGTCTACTTTAACATCCTGAATTGTATTGCCAGACGACGATGGATCAATGGTTGGTATTGCTGCATCTCCTTCGATTACCGGTTGGCTAGCCGCTGGGCTGATGGTTTCGTCATTTTCGACCACGGCACTAATGGTGGTACCTGTTTTGTCTATATCAGCCACACTATTGCTTCCTTCTTGTTTCGAAGGTAACTTTACAGCGATTACAATTGAAATCACAATGCATAGGGAAACTATTGCTAAAACTGTTCTTAATAATAACTTCTTAGCTGAATGTTCTTTTCTCACCTTAATTTATTATCTCCTCTCATAATTAGCAATTGCTCGTCAATATGCCATAACAACCTGTATATAGAAAAATTCGACGAAATGTATCAATATCCTCTATTATAAGCTGTTACATATTGCCATTATTGTTAATTAAGAGATGACATTGTTGTACTATTTGTGGTTAGGAATTAACGCTTGCGCAGCGAGGGGGCAGCCAAGGTTAAGTCGCCCCCTTAAATCTGGATTGGTCCACTAATATAATTATTATATTAAGATCTGTTAGATGACTCAGAGACATTATCGTAAAGACCTTCTCGTATTTTCTCTATAATCTCACTAACACAATGCTCTATATCCTTATTTGAGCAATCAAGAGTTTTATCACTATACTTAACATACAAGGGAACTCTTTCCTCATAAACGTCCTTAAGACTATTTCCTTTCTTTATTACAATACCTCTGGTTGTTATGTTTATTAGTCTCTTTTTAATTTCTTCATATGGAACATGTAAATAAATAATCTGACCACCCTGTTTAAGGACATTCATAGCTTTTTCTGAATATATGACACTTCCACCGGTAGCTATAATACAATTCTTTATTTTCAAATCAGATATAATACTCTCCTCAATTTTCATAAATTCTTCAATGCCATTATTATCAATTATACCTTGCAACAGCTTACCTTCATGTTGTTGTATAACAATATCTGTATCCACATAATCCATTCCTAAAGCTTTTGCAAGCAACACACCTAAAGTGCTTTTACCTGCCCCAGACATACCAATAAGAACTATATTCATATTTCTTCCTCACTTTTATTACAGGAATATTTCTTAAATAATGAACTTTTTCTATATTCTTTTTTCCTAGTTAAGCATAACTGCTGTTATACGAATGGTAGGGCGATACCCCTACCGTCTCAAGGAAGATAATAAAGGACTCACCCTCATTCTAATATACAGAAACATTACTTGCTACCCTAGTTTAGGGAGATAGACATTCAGAATAATTTATACATGTTTTCAACACTAAGGACTATAGTGATTATAAAAAGTTATTTTAATAAAGACCTTGAAAGCATCTTTGGAACTTCATAAAGAAAAGAGGGATTAAAAATGCCGTTGATATATTTTGAAGTATATTGTGCTAATTGTGGTGAAGGTTTATGTAAACTTACTACTGTGGATGAAAGAAGTGGAATTAAACTAGAGATTAAGCCTTGCCCTGAATGCTTGAAAAATGCTGAAAGTGATGGGTTTGATAAAGGATTTTTAAAAGGTTCTGAAGTGACTACTAAACAGGCTGAGGAATAATGTATTGGTATTGATGTATTCACAAGACACAACATAAGATTTTTATGAGTATTTCATGTTAACGGTTGTGGCTGCACCTAGGGTTAATTGAACAGCCTCACCTATTCCCTATCTCATTTGAGAGAAGGCTGATGACTAACCATAATGGGCAACCACAAAATTGTTCAATTTGACGCGCAAATACAAACGGTCAGACTGTCCTCGCGCAAATACGGGTTCTTATTACTGGTGCCTTTCTGGCGTCTCCGTGGGAGTTGGTATATTAAAATCTTTAATATTATCGGCCGTTGTTTTCTTTTTCTCTTTATTCTTTTTACTTTTATCTCCCATACTAAATACCTCCGATCAAGGTTAATTCTATCATATATTAGGTACCGCAAAAGGTTTGGTAAGGACGGGTTGATAGTTCGGGCAATACAGAGTAATCAACCTGTTCGGACGAGTGCGCGTAGGGGGTTGAAAGAAGATTAAGAAGACGCTCCAGCACGCTATAGTCTCCTTGTTTCACAGCGGCTTCCAGGGCTGCTTCCACCCGGTGATTGCGTGGGATTAGCGCCGGGTTGCTGTCTCGCATCAACTGATGCACGGAGGCTTTCGTTTCCTGCTGCCTGCCAAGTCTCGCCTGCCACACCTCATGCCACTGAGTGAATTCCGTGCTGCCAAACAGCTCGTTACCTTCACAAGTATCAAATGTTCATGCGAGGAAGGTATTGGTATAGTCGGCACCATACTTCTGCATCATATTGAGGAGGCCTTCAATCAGAGATTCATCCTGTGTCTCTACATTATAAATTCCTAGTTTTGCTCTCATTCCGGCAAGCCAATTATGATGATACAACTCACTAAATTCTGAAATCGCATTCTGAGCCAGATTAATAGCCTGCGCCTGATCCACATGCAGCAGCGGTAATAGTGTTTCAGCAAAGCGCGCCAGATTCCACCCGGCAATATGCGGCTGATTGCCATAGGCATAGCGGCCATGAATGTCAATGGAACTGAATACCGTTGCCGGGTCATAGGAATCCATGAAGGCGCAAGGACCATAATCAATGGTTTCTCCACTAAGGGCCATGTTGTCGGTGTTCATCACCCCGTGAATGAAGCCAACCAGCTGCCATTTCGCAATAAGCACAGCCTGACGTTTGATCACTTCCTGAAGCAGGAAAAGATACTGGTTCGGGGCAGCGTCAACGTCTGGAAAATGTCGTTGCAAAGTATAATCAGCCAGGCTTCGGAGATCCTCAACAGTGCCCCATTTTGAAACGTATTGAAAGGTGCCGATGCGTAGATGACTGACAGCGACGCGGGTAAGGATTGCTCCTGGCTGGTCAGTTTCGCGAATTATTGTCTCGCCGGTTGTTACCACAGCCAGGCTGCGGGTGGTAGCAATACCCAGTGCATGCATTGCTTCGCTGATGATGTATTCGCGCAGCATCGGTCCAAGTGCCGCTCGACCATCACCCCCGCGGGAGTATGGCGTTTTACCTGAACCCTTGAGCTGAATGTCAAACCGCTCCCCTAGGGGAGTGATCTGCTCACCAAGCAGCACAGCCCGGCCGTCCCCTAACATGGTAAAACGCCCAAATTGATGACCCGCGTAGGCTTGGGCTAAAGGCAAAGCACCTTCAGGAATATGATTGCCAGCAAGAACCGCTACGCCATCTTGGCTTTGCAGCGCCTGGACGTTTAACCCCAGGGATGTTGCCAACGGATAGTTGAGGATGATCAACTCCGGTGCGTTTACAGCGGTAGGGTTTGTGCTGGTAAAAAATAATTCTGGTAAACGGGCATAACTATTGTCTAAGTTCCATCCGGTTTCTTTTATTTTTGTCATCGTATCTCCTTCTTAATTATTAGTTTTCCATCCGGATTAATTTAGAACTAAAAGCTCTTATTATAGATAACACAAATGGCTGAAAATCACCTTTTCAGCCATTTCGTATCATAATTACTGCTTGTATTGAGGTTCCTGTTGCTCTATATATTGTTGTCTTCTCTGCAAGGTTGTAAGAGCAGTATCGAAGGTCTTGGCCAGCTCTTGAAATGTTTGCTTTGCTTGCTGGTCTTGCGCTTCCAGGGCAAATGTTTTAAGTGTCGCTGCAGCACTTTGGACGGTTGCTATTGCCTGTGACATTTGTGTCCCTACCGTCATATATATCACCTCCTTTCGCCAGAGCATTTAGCCTTTTGGTCTAAAAATAAGGGCAGCTAAAAAACCGAAAATAATCGCTGCTGAAATACCCGCACTGGTAATTTCGAATATTCCGGTTAATACCCCAATTATCCCCGTCTGTTGTGCTTCCTGCAGAGCACCTTTCACCAGTTGGTTGCCAAAGCTGCTTATGGGTACAGAGGCTCCGGCTCCGGCGAACTTTATGAGTTTATCGTATAAACCAAACCCTCCCAGGATTGCCCCGGTCACCACAAGCGTACACATGGTGTGAGCAGGCGTTAGCTTGAACTTGTCCATGAGGATTTGACCAATAACACAAATCGATCCCCCGATAATAAAGGCCCAAATGAATTTATCCAAATGACAGCCTCCCTTTACATCTCTATTGATACTGCATGTGCTACGCAGGGAATGGTTTCTTTTTGTTGGTATGACATAGGTGAAAGCAATGCCCCTGTCGCTACAACCAGGATCTTTTTCAGCTCTCCCTTGCGCATACGGTTCAAAAAGTGTCCATAGGTTGTGGTGGCCGCACAGGCACAACCACTTCCGCCTGCAAATACAGGCTGCGTATCCTTATATATCAGCATTCCGCAGTCAGTCAGTTTTTCTTCAGGTATATCAATTCCGTGCTTTTTAAGCAGATCTCTGGCAATAATGTGCCCTACCCTGCCTAAGTCTCCCGTAGCAATAAAGTCATAATCTGCAGCGGAAACATTCAAATCCCGAAAATGTGCTTCAATTGTATCAACGGCAGCTGGAGCCATAGCGGAACCCATATTAAAAGGATCAGAAATCCCCAAGTCCACTACCCTCCCAATGGTAGCAGAAGTTACCTTGGGCCCTTCGCCTTGCTGAGACACGACCCCAGCTCCAGCTCCGGTGACTGTCCATTGGCAAGTCGGTGGCTTTTGTGCCCCGTATTCGGTAGGATAACGGTACTGCTTTTCGGCGGCAGCATTATGACTTGAGGTTCCGGCCAGGGCGAGCTTGGCAAACCGGCTATCAACCATTAAGGAGGCTATCGCCAGGCCCTCCATCGAGCTGGAGCACGCACCATAAATACCAACATATGGTATGCCCAGGGTTCTGGCGGTAAAACTGCTCGAAATAATTTGATTAATCAGATCGCCGCTCATAAAAAAATTGATATCTTCTTTTTTAACGCCAGCTTTTTTGATGGCTGTTTCACAAGCTTGTTCTAATAATTTCTTTTCAGCTTTCTCGTAACTGTCCTGTCCCAGCCATAAATCATCATGGAGCAGGTCAAAGTCGGCTGCTAAATTACCTTGTGCCTCAAAAGGGCCACCGATAGCAGCTGATCCGATAATAACCGGCCTATTTTTAAAAACCCACGACTGATGACCTTGTAACATTTACAAACCACCTAACATTTCAATTATCACCTTAACAATTGCAACTACAAAGGCGGAGAAAACACCGTACACTATAACCGGTCCGGCTAATTTGAACATATTGCCGCCTACTCCCAAAACGTAGCCCTCACTCTTATGTTCCAGCGCTGCCGAAGCAATGGTATTGGCAAACCCTGTAACCGGTACAGCAGTCCCAGCCCCCGCCCATTGGGCGATATGATCGTAAAAGCCAAGACTTGTAAAAAGAATAGAAGTGAATACCAGGACTGCTACAGTCGGATTTCCCGCTGTCTTTTCATCAAAGTTGAAGTAGGTCATAAAAAACCACATCAACCCCTGCCCGATTGTACAGATAAATCCGCCTACTAAGAATGCTCTTAGACAGTTCTTTAAAAGCGGGCGCTGCGGTTCCCTGGCGTGTGCAAAATCTTGGTATTCCTGTTGGGTGGGGGTCAATTTTTTTCTCTTTTTACTAGACATTTAAAGTCACCTTCTATCTCAATAAACATGGATTTAGTTTAGCCATTAACTGTTTTAGCTTTTGGGCATTTTTATCGTACATTGCTTGAGCGCTATCGTCTTCAGTCTCTAGAGCAAACGTGGTAAGGCTGGCCTGAGCTTTTTCGATATTTGCATATATCATTTCCTTAACTTTAGATTCTGGAAGCTCTATGGCATCATCAAAAAGATCTAGATATAAGTCACCGGATGAATCTACCTGTCCTAAAAAAACGTTGTCTAATGATACACCCATGTTTTCTAATTGAATGTTAAGCCATTCTTTGTTTAACCCAAGAGAGGCCAACGACTCATTTAATGCATTGCCGTCTAAAATAACGGTTTGGGGTTCAGCCTGGGGTGCGGTTATAATTCCTAAATCATGGCTGCTAACAGGCTTTTTATCTGATTTCAAGTATGCATTTATTTCCCCCGTAGTTTCCATTACAGCAAATTCGACATCCATCAGGTTAAAGGCGTTTTTACTGCGGAGCTCTCTTAAAAGTTCCTCCCCTGTCAGCCTTGTTCGCTTAAGGTTATCCTCCATAATTTTCCCATGCTTTATTAATACTGTTTCCTTTCCGTTAATGAGGTCATGAAACCGCTTGCTTCGCAGAGACAAGTAATCGAGTAAAAGTGGAAAGAGGACCCACACGCCCAAGGCTATAAACCCGAATGCTACTTCCTTAACAATATTTAGCGATATCAAGACGGCAATAACCGCAATTGCATAATAGCTTACGAGTTTATACAACGGTACACGGGCGATATTTCTTTTCCCCAAAATCCTTGTTGCCACCAGTACAATGATAAATAGTGCGATCGAGCGGTACAGTATTTGCAACCACATTTGCATCTATATTCCCCCCAGTTAATTACCTCTATATTGCGGTTCTTGGAATTCTAACACCTGCACCCTTTTCTCTAGGTCATTTATAACTGCTTGGGTAGTCTCTAGAGCTTCTTTATAAATCGATACGGTTTCCTCGTCCTGTGATTGGGTGGAATATATCCTTAAAGTGCCTTGAACACTCTTTAAACCTGCTAAGGTCTGTTTTACTTGTGAAGCTACTGTCATAAAAGATTGCCTCCTTTTCCTTTATTATTCTTGCTACTATTTTAAATTTAATCCATTTATAGAAATGTAATATTTGGTGGTCTTTTCTTTATTCAGATGGGTAACGATTAATCTGTTGCAGTATAATATGCATTTTAGGAGGTGTATTTATCAAATCTTTCTTTTAGCAATACAGGTATTATAGTATTGGTATTGGGAAGTCAGATCGCATAATTGCTTTCAATGGTTTTATTTACCGCTAGCCAATGAAAAGTTCATCAGTTAATAATTGGGGAAAGGAGGTACTAGACAATGAGAAAAATCTTACCATTTATCGTAATATTATGTTTCCTGTTTTTCCCTCTGCAGCACCTTAGCAACAGCACTGGCAACGAGGTTGAAGGTGTCTTTACGACCACCAGTATCAAACAGGTGCAGGTTACTTCAAATTCATTAAACTTTAGAACGGGAGCCAGTACCAATCATAGAATAATAAAAACTCTCTCCAAGGGAACAGTGATGGATGTCATTGGCAAGATTGGCACCTGGTATGTTGTTAAGAACAGCAACGATACGGTAGGTTGTTTGGATGGCAGATATGTAAAGGCCTATACGCCCTCAACGTCTTCTGGCGATAACTTTTCAGCTATGCAAACGGAAATGCTTGGCTATATAAATGCTGATCGCAGTGCAAATGGTCTGGCACCGTTAACCTTAACGAAAACCCTTTCTGATGGAGCTTATCTTAAATCTAAAGATATGGCCGTAAATAATTACTTCAGCCACACTTCACCCACCTATGGAAGCCCTTTTGATATGATGAAAAGTTTGGGAATCAGCTACTCTGCAGCTGGAGAAAACATTGCTAAAAACACTAGTATAAAAGGGGCCTATGATGCATTCATGAATTCATCCGGCCACCGCGCCAATATCCTCAGCACCCAATTTTCAAATCTAGGTCTGGGGATTTACCAAGAGGACAATTACTTATATATTACCCAGTGGTTTACGAACTAGATTTCTATTCCCCTGCCCTTTTTGTACCCTAGCAATTTGGGCAGGGGAATTTCACAAACAACCTACAAGGGGCAATGCACCTATCTACAACCATCCCCCCTGGCATTACCGATAGGATTTCGAGGTTGGCTTTCCGGCTTTAATCAGCACTTTGTTACCTATCATTAAAAATCCTTCAATAAATATGAGCAAGCCGGTTACTATAAGCAGCCATTCTATTTTTATACTATCTGATAGTGGTCCAAACAATAGCATTCCCAGGGGCATCATAGTGCTGGATATCATTCCTAAAACGCCGAACACCCTGCCCAGATAATCAGCCTCTACCCTCTCCTGCAATAATACTGTAAAGGGTGTATTAAAGATCGGGATTGCTATTCCAGCTAAACCCATAAAAATCAGATAAAGCGAAAAAATTGGAATCATTCCTAATGCAAACGTAAAACCTCCGATAATTACGGTTGATAGCGTCATTGAGTGAATTTTATTTTTGAATCCTCCCCAGTAAGCCATGATGATGCCGCCTAACGTCATACCAATAGAAAAGGCAACTTCAATTGCGGTTAAACGCCAAACATCCTCACCAAAACTACGGGTGACCTGAAGCGGTGTCAAAAATGAAACCGGTCCAGCTAAAATGAAAAAGCATGCGGAAAACAGAAATAACTTCTTAATGTACTCATGTTTTTTAATATAGGTGAAACCTGCACGCATATCACTAAAGTAGCTGATGGTTTGCCTTTGTGAAGCTTTGGTATGAACAGGTACGGACAAGAATAGCAATAACACCAAAACCGCTATGACCGCAGTTATAACATCTATCAAGAATACTACTTCTATTGATGAAACAGTAAGCAATGCACCGCTAAGCATGGGGGAAACACCCCCGCAAAAGGAGAAAGAAATAAAGTAGGCAGGAAACCGCAAATAATTGCAATGGTCATCATTACACCCGACTGGGTTGTTAATGTAATATGCCACATAATAGCATACTGGACCAGTGAAGAACCAAAAAGAGAAATGGTCTGGCTAAGCAAAAAAAGTACGATGTTCTTTTTCCAATTATTGATCATGTGTTCCCCCTACTTAAACAAAAATATCTCATACGCTTATTAAATATCTTTTATTTCACAATTTATCTCTGATATTCTAACCATGATTGAATTATTAACCAATGCTCTCTAAAGCCTTGTTTCCTTAAAAAATGATTAGTTGATTAATTTATAGCTAATGATAAATATAATACATTTTAATCTGGAGGGTAAATCTATTATGAAATGGCTGTTGAAAACAGAACCTGAACAGTATTCATGGAGTGACCTGACAAATGAGAATGAAGCAATCTGGGATGGAGTTAAGGCACCTGCAGCTATAAAAAACATTAAGCAAATGAAGCCAGGAGACCTTACTTTCATATATCATACTGGTAAAGAACGAGCTATTATCGGAATTGCCGAAATAAGGAGCTCTCCTTTTAACAATCCTGATAATCAAGAATTGGTTTTCAAGATTACTGCTGTTAAGAAGCTCCCCCAGGTAGTAACACTAAAACATATTAAGGAAAGTGGAATGTTTCCAAATTGGGATTTAGTACGACTCCCGCGACTTTCTGTATTGCCCGTAAGTCCTGAACAATGGGAAACAGTATTAGATTGGAGTAGATGTTAGTTTTAAGGAACCGTAAAGCTGTTGACCAGCATAATAACTATGGTTATTCTACTTGTAAAGCTTACTAACCGAACTGTTTATTTAAGAAAATGCTTTCAAGGAGTAGTTATGAAAACTAATTACAGCGTTGGGCAGAAATCCCCTGTTAACCAAGCATCTAAGACTACTATTTTCTACTTTTCTGGTACCGGTAATTCTTTATGGATAGCCCGAGATTTAGCTCGCCAACTGGGCAATACAGAAATATTCTCCATGGTAGATTGGGATATTAACCAGCATAACATTGACTCTCAAGTTATAGGCCTGATTTTCCCAGTGCATATGTGGGGTGTACCCAAACGGGTTTTGGATTTCCTGGACCGATTGCGGCAATTTCTCCGGAATATATCTTTGCTGTTGCTAACAATGCCGGTCAAGTATCTAATACCCTGGTGCAATTGCATAAGGTTATGGAATCCAAGGGATTAGTCCTGTCCAGCGGATGGTCGGTCGTAATGCCTTCCAATTATATCCCCTGGGGAGGTCCGGGTTCTTTAGAAAAACAAAATGAACTTTTTACGGCAGCTCGTAAAAAAATATATGCTATTTCGCATGCAGTTAATCGCAGGTTTAAAATGCCTGTAGAGAAAGGGCCCCTCTGGCAAAGGATTGTTTTTACCTGGCTATATAAATTTAGTTTTCCTCATGTTCCCAAGATGGATGGTAAGTTCTGGGTCGATACGCGGTGCAACAAATGCGGGTTGTGTATACAGCTTTGTCCCAGTAAAAATGTTTCTATGCAAGATGATAAACTGAGCTGGCAAAATCACTGTGAGCAATGTTTGGCCTGTATACAATGGTGCCCCCAAGAGGCCATGCAATACGGCAAAAAAACACCAGCCTATTCGCGGTATCACCATCCTGAGGTTAAGGTTAAGGATCTTTTAATAAAAATATAATCGGGCCCCACCATGCTGCCAAAGCATTAGTTCTACTTTACGTTTTAAATTAATGCAATACTAGAACTTAGGTGAAGACGTTTAATAAGTTACATTGGAATCCTCAACATAAGACCGATCAATAGTAATTACCGGGTATAGATTAGCATTTACTTTCTTAACTTCGGTGGTGATTTTTTCAACTATCTGGCTTTCTTCCTTTTTAAAACCAAATGGAACTGTTACATCAAAAATCATATTACTATGGGTGGCACCTTTTACCACTCTAAAATCATGCATTGATAAAGAATCATCTATTTTATTTATAACCTGTTTGGTTAGCTCATACAATTCGTTCACAAAGGGGTCATCCATTACTATGGGGTCCATATGTATAACTAAAGGGATGTCTAACTCCATTGTGATATCGCGCTCAATATTATCAATCAAATCATGACTTTCCAAAACATCAATCCTGGCGTCAACTTCTACATGGACGGAAGCAAAACAGCGATGCGGTCCATAATCGTGCACCACCAGGTCATGGATTCCAATTACACCGGGATATTTCCCAATATATGTGACAATCTTATTTATTAAATCGTTTGAAGGCATTTTCCCCAGGAGTGTATCCAGCATATCTTTCAGTATTTTAATGCCTGATATTATAATGAAAATTGCTACAGCAACTCCCATATAACCATCCAGTTGAAATCCAATTAATGGGCTTATAATAGTCGATGCCAAAACACCTGAAGTAGCCATCACATCCGATAAGCTATCAGCAGCAGTTGCCTGTATAACAGACGAATTAATTCGTTTCCCCACATTGATATTTAGACGGTACAGCCATAGTTTTGCCAAAATTGAGAATACCAATATGAAGGGAGTAATTATGCTGAATTCGATTGGACTAGGATGCAATATTTTTTCAAAAGAGGTTTTTACCAATTCCCATCCTATCAAAATTATTATAAAACCTACGACAGAAGAAGCAATATATTCAATCCTAGCATGACCAAATGGATGATCTTTATCGGGCGGTTTGTTTGACAGTTTAAAGCTTACCAGCGATATTACAGATGATCCAGCATCCGAAAGATTGTTCACGGCATCGCCGATAATAGATACACTATGGGACCAGGTGCCAACAGCGAACTTCATGATAAAGAGAAACACATTTACAACGATGCCCACAATGCTGCTCAATTTGCCATACTGTTCCCGAACTTTGGAATTCTTAAGATCTTCATAATCTCTAATAAAGTATTTTAATAATAAATCGTGCATATTCTTAGGAAAACTCTCCTTCGTATTTAATATGCTTATAGTTTTAACTAATATTATAATCGTTTACTCATTTTCCTAGGCTGTTTCCTTGAAAAATGATTGGTTTATAAATTTAAAGTAAATGATAAATATAATATGTTTTATCTGGGGGTAAATATTTTATGAAATGGCTGTTGAAAATAGAACCTGATGATTATCAATTATTGTTCTTCGTAACCAAATAGTGGCATCTGCTTAAACTCCGAGGCTCGGTATATGGCTTTTTCAAGTTTTTCATCAATTTGGAGAGCATTTTCGTCCCGAACATGCTCCTCGAATTTCAGATATTCTTTGCCATCTATAGCCCCAGTCCGAACCTTAAGCATATAGATCAGATTGAAGCGCTTCATAATCGAGTTTTGTTTGAGGTCGGACAAACATATCAGTTGAGTGCGGTGCTTTTTGGCGATTTCAAACATGGGTTCAAGCAGATGTTCTGATGAAATTGGGCCAAAGGGATTGTCCATAACCAGTACCCGGGTGTCAGTGTCGGGATCGGCTCCCAGTGCTTCAATATTCCGCGTCCTGGTATAAGTCATTAAGGCGGAAAGCACCGAAAAGAAGACTACGAATTTTTCCGCGCCTGAGTTTTCCCTCACCGCGTCCTCCCATAGCTTAAGCCTGCTGTTCTGTTTGCTCATATCTATTTTGAATACATTAACCGGTATATTTGCCTTGCCGAGATACACATTCAGTAGTTCCCGGCTGGACATCAAACGCGCTATAGTTTTGCGTAAATCATCTTCCCGATTGTCCTGCCTGGTTTTCTCCCTAACTTTTGTGATGCACTCTTCAATATAGTCGTGCACCCTCTGCTGGGCTGACTCCTGACTGTCAAGCTGCAGATCTATCCGCAGCATTTGCACGGGCCTGGAAGATTTATGTCCCGGTAGTCTGCTTTGCAGTTATTGTATTGATTCCGTATTTTATTCGCGTTTTCCCGGTTCCCGCTCCGTAAATTATTAAAAATCTTTTCCCAGCGGGAAGCCTGGTCGATGACATCCATTTCGGGGACAAAGTTCGTCGCAGCCTCAACCTTGGTCAGATCTATTACATGCTCAATATTTTCCCTGGTCCTCAGGTAACGGGATAGTATTCGAGAAATGTCTCTATTCAATGCTTCGATTTTCTGGATGTGCTGACGAAGTTTTTTGCGTCTCCCCTCAAAGTCGCTGCATCTTGGTAGATGATATATTTCTTCTCAGCCTCCTGCTGCTGGTTTTCTCGCGCGATAATCTTATTATTAGCTGCTAGAGCAAAGGCAGCGTAAGCCGCTGCCGCGGTTAATACATGAATCGTTAACCAGGAGCTTTTTAACGCTGGCATTAGGGGGCTGACCTCGCCAAATTGCCCCTTCATCATTATTACAACTGATAATATAAGTGCAGCCGCGATCAGCATAACCGGTCCGCCTCCAGATTTTGCATTGTTTTTAATTTCATAGAGAAGAAACAATGCAGCGGTTATAAAGGTAAAGCTCAGGACAAATTCATAGCCACTGCTCAAAGGCAGCCGACCTGCGATAATGGTCCGTATTATCAATGCCAATAGGTTGAAAACACATCCAGCTAAGGCTAGGATAAAGGCTGCTTTTAAGACCTTCTCCTTTACAAGCATGGCTCCAAAAAAGTATAGCCCTGCACCAACTGCATATGAGATTAAGGTTGTATATATGATTATTTGAAGTAATAATGGCATCTGGCACCTCCTGTATCGTATCTAAGTCACTCCCTTATTTCTCTTATACCTTGCCCAATTTATCCGGTTCTTTAATTTCTTCTTGGGAGTTCTTAAAACCTTTTATAGCTTTACCTATTGATTCTCCTATTTGGGGCAGCTTTCCCGGACCAAAAATAATGAGTACAATAATTAATACAAAGCCGATTTCCCAAGGACCCAAATTACCACACATCTGGTTGTAATTCTTCACCTCAGCAAGGAAATTCGCTGTCGCCTCTTGATCAAGTTTCATCATCTGGGCGAGTTCCTCCAGTGTGTTGGCGGCAAAGACCGTACCGGGTCTTTTCACATAAGTGCTTGTCACCGGTGACTACAAGAACCCATTGGATAAGCGTGAGTTTGGTACCCAAGACTATTGTCTTAATTGTCATTCTGATTCCGGAACCGGAACACCTCAAGGAACAATTTTTGGGGAAGCTAAGAGCAACACGATGTTTACTGAGTCCAATCCCCATGATTCACATAATGGAGAACAGAATTGCAACTTATGCCACAGCATGCACCAGCAATCAACGGTAATGTGTTTGGAATGCCATCAGTTCGGCTGGATAGATGAACTGGATGGAAGTTGGAATAAAAAATAACATTTAATAATAAGGGGAGAACTTTCTGGGGGAGGGTGCAACTTTTACAATACAGCTGCCAATACCCGGGGAGTTCCTCGATAATCCTGACCTTCCTAATATGTTTCCACAAGAATATATAGGCAAAAAATAATACCCTAGAAGTGTGTTTCCCTATTCCTCTGGCCCACTTTTATCATTAGGGTCAACTGGACCGAAAGCCAGCAAGCCAACTACAACTACTTTGCCCAAGTGCTTTGCGTAGACTTTCGTTCTTGCAAATTCTTCACCGGCCTGCTTCTGATTTCCCTTAACATAATATTTGCCGGCTTTAACTGCGCTGGTAGTGGTCTTGGCCCCTGCACCGAAGGTATACGCAATTCCCTGTCCCACACCGACCACAATATCCTTGCCGGCTGTTTTCATTCTGTCCAAGCCGACATTCTGCTTGCTTTTATCATCAGATAGATAACCTGTCCCGGCATCTATGCCCCCATCTACGACATCGGCCAGTTTTTTGACCGTGATTTCGGACGCGCGCACCGAGCTTGTGCCAATCTGTGATACCGTCTGTATATACTCGTTTTCTCCATATTTATGCTCAATGGCCTTGGTGCCTTTAGTAATTACAAAGTCTAATCCATCGGCGATTATTGCTACAGTACCTTTTAATGCTTTACCGACTATGCTCATATTTTATCGCCTCCGTTACTAAGAATTGTGTTTGTAATGGATTCTTGTTTTTATTTAACAATGAGACCTAGCAGGGCAGCAAGAGAAACCGCTTGCATTGCGTTAACTATAGCACCATTAACATCAGTAACATTTACACCAATGCCGTCAATATCACAACTAGTAAAATCTATTCCTTTCAGATTTACGAAATTCATTTGAGCTTGAGATAGATTAGACTCTTGAAATTCAACTTTTGCAAATATTGAGTTTTTAAAATCCGAGGAACTTAATTGACATTCCAGGAATGCAACTTGCTTACAATTAGAATAGCTAAAGAAAGCATATTGACCATTGCATTTTTCGAAAATGACATCTCTTAAAGTAGCTTCCCCTAAATTAATGCCAATAATTTTACAATTTATAAATTCAACTCTATGTAATGAAGCCTCAAAAAAATCAGCATTGGATAAATCGCAATTTTGAAATCTCACGGTCACCAGCTCTATATTCTTAAATGATATGTTATTAAAAATAACATTATTAAATATTACTTGTTCAAAAGTCATTCTCTTCGCGACTTTGTTTTCCAGGGTACAATCACTAACTGTTGCGCAAGAAAATATAGCCTCATCTTCGATATTTTCTTGCGATAACTCAAGAATATCCAGTTCGTTATCAAATATAGGTCTTAAAACCTTTGTTTTAATTTTCTTGGCTTCCATGTTGGCCTCCGTTTTAAGCAAATTAACCTGGCACTGCTAGTTATACCCACATTAATCGAGCGCGTAGTTAACAGACCCTATTGCATGAATTAAGGTTGTATCAAATAGCGGGACCTTGGAGTCCTCGGGTTTAACTAATATTCCAATTTCCGTACAACCTAGGATGATTCCGTCCGCACCTTGTTCTATTAAATCCTCAATAATTCTTTCATATTTGGCTCTTGATTCGTCATTGATTTGTTCGAGGCATAGTTCGTCATAAATTACTGTATTTACTATTATTCTATCTGCTTCCTTCGGAACCAAAACCCTTATACCTTGGGTCTCTAAACGTGATTTATAGAAATCCTGTTCCATCGTATATCTAGTTCCCAACAACCCCATTACTTTCATTCCCTTAGATAAAACTTGTTGTGCTGTGATATCCGCTATGTGAAGTAAAGGAATATGAATGCCGGCCTGAATTTCATCAGCAACTTTGTGCATAGTATTTGTACAAAGTACAATAAAATCTGCCCCTGCTGCCTCAAGGCCGCGTGCAACATCTGTTAAAAGCCGAGCAGTCTTTTCCCATTCACCATTTCGCTGGCATATCTCTATTTCCTCGAAATCTACGCTGTATAGAATACATTTGGCTGAATGCAGACCTCCCAGCCTCTGCTTAACTTCTTCATTAATAATTCGATAATATTCTGATGACGATTCCCAGCTCATCCCGCCAATTAAACCAATTGTCTTCATCTATTGTCCCTCCAGTATAGTATTTGACCGTTCTACACTTAATGAGCCTATGTGCCCAAATTAACTCTAAAGATTATGCGCATTTTCTTACTTAAACATATCCAAATATGCCTGTAAATAATCGATATATTGACCCATATGAATTCCATCTACAAAAGAATGATGAGCCTGTACTGAAAATGGCAATAATATTTTATCTCCATCTATAAAATATTTTCCCCATGCTAATCTTGGTATCGACTCAACCTCTAATACTTTTTCGATGATAATACCGAGTGTAACTGTGCTGCCGGACTGATTTATGGTTTCCATAGAATAATTCCTTCAGTTTTGGTCTGGCTTTCGTAGGCCAGAAATTCCGAATATGTTTTTACTTTGCCTTCAATCACTGCTCTGCAGACTATTATTCCAGGGACCTTTCTATTTAGTCTGCATGCTGTATTTTTTATGGTCAAAATTATTTCTTTAGACTCAGGGGTTAAAGCATCTAGTATTCTCTCTGCAACTTCCTCAAATACGTCTGCATATGGGGAGGCCTTGGCAATATGGATCATATCGATTTGCCAGATATCATTTTGCTCGTCCTCATAAAAAGCATGCCATTCCAGACACATATCATCTTCATTTAACAGGTTAATGTATTCAATTTTATTAATCCGATTGTTTTCGCCAAGTAATGATATCGCCTTAAAGCTTTCGCTAATACTAAATGAATCAGTATAAATATGAAAATCTATATCCAGATGGTCTGCTAGCAGCCCTGTTTTTTATTGCTTAATTAGGTTCACACATATATTTCCTAAAATTTTATGCCCAATAGCTTCGGTTGAATCCGCTGGTCTCCAAACAATGCTACTATTACTCCTCGTCACCAAATAATGGCATCTGTTTAAATTCCGATGCTCGGTATATGGCTTTTTCAAGTTTCTCATCAATTTGGAGCGCATTTTCGTCCCGAACATATTCTTCGAATTTAAGATATTCTTTGTTATCTATAGCCCCAGTTCGAACTTTGAGCATATATATCAGGTTGAAGCGATTCATAATCGAATTTTGCTTAAGGTCAGATAAACAAATCAGTTGGGTGCGGTGCCTTTTGGCGATTTCAAACATGGGTTCGAGCAGATGTTCTGATGAAATTGGGCCAAAGGGATTATCCATTATTAGTACCCTGGTATCGGTGTCCGGATCGGCTCCCAGCGCTTCAATATTACGCGTCCGGGTATATGTCATCAAGGCAGAAAGCACCGAAAAGAAGACCACGAATTTTTCCGCGCCCGAGTTTTCCCGCACTGCTTCTTCCCACAATTTGAGCCTGCTGTTCTGCCTGTTCATGTCTATTTTGAATACGTTGACAGGTATGTTAGCTTTGCCTAGATATACATTAAGCAGTTCGCGACTAGACATCAAACGGGATATAGTCCTGCGTAAATCGTCGTCCCGATTGTCCTGTCTGGTTTTGTCCCTGACTTGCGCGATACATTCTTCAATATAGTCATTCACCCTCTGCTGGGCTGATTCCTGATTATCTAACTGCAAATCTATCCTCAGCATTTGCACCGGCCTGGATCTGCCCTGCAAGAGCACCTTGGAATTATTAGATATTAAGTCGATTTCTTCATGCATTCTCCGTCCCTGCAGGAAGCTCTGCTGAACCATATCCCTCTTATTGCGTTCCAGATTAGCGAGCTCTGACTCATAAATAGCAATCAACTCGGTCAGCTTTTCTCCGTGCACGCTCATGCGTTCAAACAGATAGTAGAAGCCGTCATATTCCATTTGAGCCTGATCCCATAGAGGATCAAGCCCTTTGAATATACTATCCAGGTTCAGATTTTTGTCCCGGTAGTCTGCTTTATAGTTATTGTAACGATTCCGCAGTTTACTGGCGTTTTCCCGGTTCCCACTCTGTAAATTACTATAAGTTTGTTCCCATCGGGAAGCCTGGGCGATAATGTCCACTTCCGCGACAAAAGTCTTCGCAGCTTGAATCGTGTTCAGGTCTACCACATGCTCAATATTTTCCCTGGTCCTCAGGTAACGGGAAAGTCTTTGCGAAATGCTCTTATTTAACTCTTCGAGTTCCGTAATGTGCTGACGGAGTTTCCCGCGTCTTTCTTCAAAATTGCCCTTAATCTCCTGGGGAGGCAGCGGAGCGACCGCACCCAGTCTTTTAACTTCATCAAGAGCATTGCTAAGTGCATTGGCAGCTGCGGCTTCGGCTCTAGAGGCAGCATTGTACTCCTTTTGTTCCGTTTTAAGCACTGATTCCAGGAGGACTATTTCCTCATGTAGGCTTTCAGCTACCGCTTCATCAAATACTATTTGTGCATAATTCTCTTCAGCCAGGCTAAGTTTATCCAACTGTTTCTGGGTTTTCCGACATTGGGCTGTCAAACTCTGCTGGAGTTGTTCAAGATGTCCGATCTCCTGGCTGTATTCCTCTTTTATAGCTTTAAGCCTGGTCTCCAGTTCCTCAATATCTCCTGTCACAAGGCTTTCAACTGCCGGTGTATTTTTATAGAGAAGATATTTATGTTCAGCCGCCTGCTGCTGCTTTTCTCGCGCCATAATATCGTTTTTTATCGTTGCAATATCGATCTGCAGTTTCTCCAGGCTCTTAATCAGCAATACTTTTTTACCTTCCAGGCTAATCAATTCCTGTATTGTTTGATTGAGCATTTCCCTGCAGCTCTGGTATTCAGGCTCTCTTGCCATGAGTTCCTGGAATGCTTTCAGGGCTGCTTCGGCCCGGGGTCTTAGTTCGGCTAGGGTTCGGATCTGTCCGTCCAGCTCATCCTGCTGCTGGATAGCCTGATTTTTCCCTTCTTCCACAGCTGCTAACTGTCTGTTCAGATCAATCTGGCGCTTCTGGCACTCGTCTATTCCTTTCTCCAATTCGTAACGAAAATCCGCAGCATAATCAAAGCTTTGACAGACCGAAAGGTTTACCAGAGCTCCCCGGTGCACTTCGGTATAATGGTTATAACTCTCTACGGCCTCTTCCCGCTTGGTTTCCATCTCCAGGATCAGTTTATTTAGGTTTTCATGATCAAATATTCTGCCTTCATATAGGCAGGCGAAAGCGATTTCCTCCCTCGGCTTGGCGATTCCCCCCTGGTTGGTGACCAATAAGTTCAGATCTTCATAGGCTATCAGCGGTATAATGCGGCGTATAATAATATCGAGGTCAGCTGCTGCTACCCGGTCAATATCCAATCTGGACATGATAAGGCTATAGGGAAGAATGGGATTGCCTTTCAGCATACTCTGACGTATATCAGGTGATTGGTTGCGCAGATAGCTTTCACCGGTATCGTACTGAATGTCCAAATCGGCTAAGGCGGAAGCTAATTCCAGAGAATTATGTAAATGTCCGTTCTTAATGGATGCCAGAGCTTCTGATGCCTCATTGCGAGTTCGGGCGGCAGTTTCTCCTTTGTACTCCAGTTCCTTAATATGTTGGGTAAATAGATAAGACAGACGTTCCTGATCAAAAATAAGTGAAGCATCAAAACCATATCGTCCCAGAATTTCTTTGACTTGTTGTTCCTTTTGCAGGTATTCAGCCAGTTCACGTTGATAATCATTTAATGTCCGGAAGGTTTCACCCTGGTCTGCCTGGATTTGCTTCCATTGCAGGTCCATATCGTGCTGGCGCTGGGCCAGAGAGGCCTTTTCCCTAAGTGTTTTTTCATAATCGCTTAATATCTGGTCCTTGGTTTTTAGCAGGCCATTTTTGATATGATCTATTTCAGCAGCTTCCAGTTCGCCCAGGAGGTTCCTTATCCACTGCCGGCCCAGCCGCTTCTGAAGCTGCTTTTCCTGTTCGCTGAATGACCTCAGCCGTTCTTCGAGGCTTCCTTTATCGGAATCAAGAAAGCTCTTTTTCGCATCCAAATCCCGTCGCTCTTCTTGCTCGCTTTTCAGTCTTGCTTGACTATCAATCTTTTCCGCCCGCAGCATGGTAAACTCTGCAGTTAACGATTGCAGCAGTTCTTCATATTTAGTTTTTAAACTATATTCCAGCCGACTGGCCTGATCATCCTTATCGTAGTCCCCCCTGGCCATAGCTAGCTTCTCTTCGATCCCCGACAGTTCAGATATCACTTGCTGTATTTCGCCGGCCAAGCTAGCCGCCTGCATAATTTTCTCCTGTCTTTTGGTCTCGGTAAGTTTACCTTCTGTTTCATTGGAGCTATTTTCGGCTGCAATCAGCTTTTCTACAGCTTCCTGGTGCTCCCCTTGCCTGATATAATACTGCTGGGAACGATCTTCCAGAGTCACCCTTTGCTCTTCAAACCCGGCAACTTCGATCTCCGTCTCATTAGCCCGCTGCTTTTCCCGTTGGGTGTTTATCTCTTCACCCAGATAGGCATGCAGGGCAGCCAGGCTGGCTCCCAATTTCTTTTGCTCTTCCAGGTTCTTTAACAACCCTCCCAGGTCTGCCAGTATTTCTTGAAGACTTTGCAGAAAACCAGTGAACAGTTGCTTCTCCATTATAAAGCGCTCATTCTCCACCACTTCCTGCACCAGACTCTGTAGCATGTCCTCCAATTGCCGCTGCTCGGACCGGCTTTTAAACATGACCTTTTCCACCGTCTTAATGATCCAGTCATCCAGCAATTGGCTGGAAGTCTTAATCCTCTGGAATAGATCCTCCAAACCGTTTTCATTGTCGTTGATTTTGGCCATGACATTGCGCCACTCATCCTGGGCTATACCGAACTCGGCCAGACGTTTGCCATAGCTATCCCCTTCATCCTGAGCGTAATAGCCAACCGCATAGGGCTCTTTTTTCTCCTTGTCGGCCAAGATCTTACGGGCTTCTCGAAAGGACATCACATCCAAAACGGCCCCGTTTCTCTCTACCAGTGGAATACGGGTAATATCGAAGGCATTAGCTCCGGTGTATTTGACCGTGAAGTTAAAATACCTGATGCGCGGCTTAGCCCCTTCCTGCTCGGTATCTTCAGCGGCCGTAATACCAATGCCGGTAAGCAGATATCCTCCCCCCACCCCATCCAATTTCCATTCAATCATAATGTAAGCGGGAAGTTTCTGCTTGCGGAAAAAGTCTGATATTTTTCTCCCTTGAATCTTAGCCCCCGGCACAATCACTTGCAGAAAAAGCTGCACCAGTACGCTTTTGCCGCCGCCGTTGGATAGGTTTAAAAGGGCGTCCTCGCCCCCATGGAAATTAAAGCTTTCATCAATTATGTGACGGGTCTCATGGTTATAAGTAAAATTCACGATCCTGATTCTATTAATTTTAGGCATCCGTTTCGCTTCCCCCTTCGAATAGGGAATGGATCTCCTCCACCCGGCTGTCACTTAAATAATAATTCAACATCAGATCATCCAGCTTACGAGTGCAGCGGATTTCCCGTTCGTTATCCACCAGACGCAGCAGATTCTGGCGTTCCAGCAGCCGGCAGGTATTCAAGATGGTTCCGGTTTTGGTCTTACGAGCCTTTTCCTCGAAATCCTGCTTGCTCTCCCAGAGTTCAGCTACCCGCATATAATTCAAGCCATAGCGCTCTTCCAACCCAGCTGTTCCCTCGTTATCGGCCAGTGCCCGAGCAAAGCGCAGGTCAAGCTCCTCCGATAATTTGCTGATCCTTAAGTATTCCCGCTGTTTGGGATTGCGGTTATGTCCGCCGTAAAACAGGTAAAAAATAAACATGGAAATATAACAAAGCAAATAACTGTCCAGCAGTCTGGCATCTGAAGCCACCCACTCCCGGAGATCCTTGCTGACGAAACCTAACAGGCCATTGCTGCTTTCCGGAACCAGATACAAAATGCTGGAAGCCTCAACAATTTTGAAATCCAGCTCTTCTTCCAACTGGGCCAGGGCCGACCGGACCTCCCCATTACGAAACTCCAGAAAAAGATCGCCATCACTCTCCCGGTCGATTTGTCCGCGCTCCAGTAGTTTTTTGAATATTTTTAGGGCGGTATTTAAGGCGCTCATTTCATATACACCTCGATCATAAAGTCGCTGAACACTATGTGCCTGCTGTAAATTGCATCATTCTGACGGTAATGAATATCATCCTCAAACAGGTTCTCATCCGGCTTTTGAATCTCAATTCCCTTAACTCCGTACATATCCGGACGATCATACTCAATGCGGTACAAACAAAAACTCACATCCAGCTCGCCGGTGGCGTTGGCCACAACTTCATCATGACGGGTTTGCCAGGCGGCGATGTCAATCCTGTTTAGATCATATAGCTTCAGCATAGATTTGAAAAGCTGTTCACCCTGCATTATTTGGTCATAAATGGCGGGTTGACTCTGTAAATAGGCATGTAATAAACTAAATCGATACGAGGTCCCCTTTAATGAAGCTAATTCCAGGATAGCTCGGATCAATTCTACATGGATTTCATTCATCCGCTTTATCCTTAATAATTCCCTATCCTCGCCTAACTCCTCTAACGGCACCCCTTCTGGTCCTTCATCCTCTTGCCTTATGCGGGCCTGGCGTTCGTAGAGGGAGAGCAGATTAAGGTTTTTGTAGGGATTGGGCTTAAACAATGGATTAAGCAGCTGCCACAGGGAGGTAATGATTTTCTCATCAGATCTTTCCAGGGGTATCAGTATTTCCTGCTCGAAATCATAGACCCGGGCCAGCGATAAGGAAAATGAGTCGGCAATCATCTCTTTATAGATTTTAGACAGACTGTGCCGCTCCAGTATGACTTGCTTCTGTTCATCAATCGTGCTAATTATATTTCTGCGAATGACAGCGATTTCCCGGCGGGCTTTCTTCATTTCTTCATCCAGGCTGCCACGAGTGCTTTCCTCTTCCTGCAGCCGCTGCTCCGAAAGCACGATCATATCGCGTATTTCGTTCATAGTCCCGTACTCTTCCTCCAGCAGGGCATAGGTGCTGCCCACCAGCTTTTCAAACTCCCGGATATCTACATCATAAATATTCTCGCGTATTTTCTGGATAAACTGGCTGATGTCATTCCTTTTCTGTCTTATCATCTGCCGCAGGTTGGCACTCTGACTGATAGCCCGCTTATAGTTTTTGCGCTTTATCAGTTCCCGCAGCTTCAATTCCTCAATAGTAAAACTAATCTCCTGCTCAACTTCTTTGGTGCGGAAAAGCAGGTCATAACCCTGGTTGGTAAGCTGGTAACTCACCACATAACCTTGTTCTGTATCCTTCAGTTTGTCATCTATGAGTCTGATGCGGGTGCGGGTCCAGCCCTCTCCGTATTTCATGACCGGGTAATATCGAGCTTCCCCTCCATTTTGCAGGATATCCTTGATGATATATTCAGCCAGTTCGCTGGTGTTCTCGGCGGGAAAATCCAGGCCGTATTCAGGTATGATGCTCCTCAGGAAAGCGCTGATGCTGTCTAAGGTGCATTCTTCATCCTCGCTGAGGGTTCTTTCCATAATGAACACCAATACCGAAAGGATGATATTGTCCAATTGAGCAGGTTCAAACCGCTTCTCGATGTCCATGTTGCGATTAAATCGGTTGACAATGGAATCGATGGCAGCCAGAATCTGCATTCGCTTCTCAAAGCCTTCGAGAAACTCCAACTCCCTCATGAAAGCACATCCTTGTATATTTAGATATTATCTTTTGAAGTTTTAACTTAAAATACCTGCCAGGACCTGATAATTAATGATCTCCTGCGGAATATAGCGGCCCCCAGCCAACAAGTTGTTAATGACCTCCACCTGGTCACCGCCCAGCAGCTCAGCAAAGTCTTCAATTGCTGCCGGCATACCTCGCTTATCCGGCGATACCGGCATCTCACGTCCCTGAGCCAACTCCAACATCAGGCGATACAACGGTGCAAAGGGTTGAATAGACAGGCTGGGATTAGCATCCCGGGTGCGGAAAAACAGGCGGATACCCTCCAGATCTAGGTCACCGAAATACATAAATCTTATGGTTTGTCCCTCTTGACTGCCCAGCATGCCGGTGGCGTAATCCTCCAGTGCACCCTTTTTGGTGATTTTATTTCCCTCTCCGTAAAGGAGCAGGTCCACCGCAATCCCTGCAATCACATTCTTCCCAGTAGCCTGCATCAGTTTGCGGAAGCTGAACCAGGTGTCTTTGTTTTCTATAACAAGTACGGACATTTCCTGCGAATGGCTGTGAATATACTCGAAAAACGGTTCCGGAGTATCATAATAATTCAGGAAATCGTCCTTCAGTCCATTGAACCGAAGCACTTCCCTAACCAAAACAAACTGTTCATCCAGCAGCTTCTCCCGACCCCAGATGGAAAATGAACGTTCCTTGCGCGCCATAGGTTCTTCCAATAACCCCGCCTTATACCATAAATACCGGCTCAGCCCCTCCACAATCTCCAGATGCTTCTTATATAATTCCGGTCGCTTGAGATAGTCAGAAATATTCAAACGCGGGTTGAGCCGCCGGATGCTCTCCATGTACTCAGCGAAGTCTTCCACTGGCTTGATGATGCGGTACTTATTGAAAAGAGGTGGTATTCTGCCATTGCTCCCCGATGATTTCACTGGACTTAAAATCCCGTGCTCTACCACATCCTCGATCTCACGATGAAAAAGCAGATAATCTCTTTCCCTGGTGATTTTCTGCAACTCGGTTTCTGTAATGAATTTGCCGTATGTATATAATTTTTCGGGTGGTATCATTTGCTTACCTTCCCATTTTTATTAAAAGTATATTATTATAACGGTTGAGCTGATATCAACATGCCTCGTTGTGGCGGTTCTTTATAAGGAACGGACATAGGTAAGAGAAAAGACCCCTTTTGAGAGGTCTCATTTATGTCTAATTTCAATTTGCCTAATCAAATATTGCAGATCAGTTTCACTCAGACATCCTATATAATCTGTTCTTTTAACTACACTTTTCAATTCGCTTTCGGTTAATTCAATTAATCTATAACCTAATCCCCATGATGGTTTTAATAACCCAATTCTTCGCCAATTATAAATCGGTATTTTAAATCCATCAAAATAAGACGGTGGATCACTAGGAGATTGCGATGTAGTTGAGACTAGAACAAATATGCTATCCTCTATTTTATCAATAATTATTGCCGGTCTTATTTTGGATTCATTTGGTATATCTTCATATTGAACTTCAAGCCAGAATACGTCACCGATATTAAAAAACATTTATTTGCTATTGTTCCTCTTCCACAATATATCGATGATCTCTATTGTTTTTATCAAACAATATTTTCCCATTCTTAACCTTGGGTCGAACTGATATTTCATTTAATTTTTTTGATGACAAAGATAGTCCCTTATGCTGTTCTTTTTTTGCAAGTGACGGCATCTTATCCCCCTCCTCCTGAGAACCATTATCAAGGATCTTTTCATCACTATCATTGTGCTTATCCAAATCATATCACCTTCTAAATTTACTCCTACACAATATGTATAGTATCAGCTAATTAGAAGGTAAATAATCAATCTATATACAGATTATAACATTAATTGTCAAGAATATGATACCGTTTACAGTAAGAGAATTAGGCATTATAAGGACACGTGATATCGCATTATTAATGAGAATAAGGCATTTTATTTCCAACCAAAAACAGCAAATTTCATGATAAAGAGAAACACATTTACAACGATGCCCACAATGCTGCTCAATTTGCCATACTGTTCCCGAACTTTGGGATTCTTAAAATCTTCATAATCTCTAATAAAGTATTTTAATAATTAATCGTACATATTCTTGGAAAAACTCTCCTTCGTACTTAATATGCTTATAGTTTTAACTAATATTATAATCGTTTACTCATTTTCCTAGGCTGTTTCCTTGAAAAATGATTGGTTGATAAATTTAAAGTAAATGGTTGACCAGGACACTGACTATGTTATTCTACTTGTAAAGCTTACGGACTACCTATTTAAGAAATGCTTTCAAGGAGTTAGTTATGAAGAATGATTATAGCGTTGGCCAGCAATCCCCTGTTAACCAAACAACTAAGACTACTATTTTCTATTTCTCCGGCACCGGTAATTCTTTGTGGATAGCCCGAGCTTTGGCCTGCGAACTGGGTAATACAGAAATTATCTCGATGGTAGATTGGGATATTAACCAGAATAATATTGACTCTCAAGTTATAGGCATGATTTTTCCAGTGCATATGTGGGGCGTACCCAAACGGGTTTTGGATTTTCTGGACCAATTGCGAGCAATGTCTCCGGAGTATATCTTTGCTGTAGCGAACAATGCCGGTCAAGTATCTAATACCCTTGTGCAATTGTATAAGGTTATGGAATCCAATGGTTTAGTCCTAGCCAGCGGATGGTCGGTCGTTATGCCTTCCAATTATATCCCCTGGGGAGGTCCGGGTTCTTTAGAAAAACAAAATGATCTTTTTGCGGCAGCTCGTATAAAGATATCTGACATTGGCCAGGTAATTAACCATAGAGTTAAAATGCCAGTAGAGAAAGGACCCCTCTGGCAAAGAATTGTTTTTACATGGATATATAAATTAAGTTTTCCCCATGTGCCCGAGATGAGCGGAAAGTTCTGGGTTGATGAGCGGTGTAACCAATGCGGGCTGTGTATACAGCTTTGTCCCAGTAAGAATATTATAATGTACGATAATAAACTAAGCTGGCAAAATCACTGTGATCAATGTTTGGCCTGTATACAATGGTGCCCCCAAGAGGCCATGCAATACGGCAGAAAGACACCAGCCTATTCACGTTATCACCATCCTGAGGTAAAGATTAAAGATCTTTTGAAATAAATACTGTTGCACTGCTCATTTTGCAATTCATATTGTTGCCTTTACATTAAAGAGTTTATAATGTAAATGTTTGCGAGAGTAATTAGCAGGCTAAACCATCACCCTGGAGGCTTTTTAATTGTTAAAACGTTTACAGCAGGCATTACAGCATGATCAGCTATTTAGTATTTCATTGCTGTTAGCGGTAGGAAGCAGTTTTCTTTCCTTACCCCGTATAGAATACATTGACTGGCAGGTAATCTTCTGTCTGCTTAACTTAAGTGCTATTCTCCTGGCTTTGGAAGAATTGCGGGTGCTGGATCGGGTCTCAATTCAAATTCTTTCGGTTTATAAGTGTCAGCGCACTTTATCATTAATTCTGGTGTCGCTGACTTTTGTAAGTGCAATGTTCATTACTAATGACATGGCTCTCTTAACGCTCGTCCCTTTGACATTGATTATTGCAAGAAAGACCGGTTTTGATCCTGGATTTACAATTATATTGCAAGCTCTGGCAGCCAATATTGGCAGCAGCCTAACTCCCGTTGGTAATCCCCAGAATCTATTCCTATTTTCTTACTACCATCTTACACTTCAACAATTCCTGCTAATAATGATACCTTTTATGATACTAGGAGCATTTTGGCTATGGGTTTTAAACCACCTTACTGAAAAAAGAACACTCATCTTTAAAATAGATTCTTTCCCTATGGTTGGAAAAAGCAAAATCATAATATATCTTCTGCTCTTGGCTGCAGTATTTTTGTCAGTTGTACGAGTTATTGATTATCGTTTGGTTACAGTTATGGTATTTCTAATACTTATATTCTGGGACAAGCATTTATTAAAACGATTAGACCTCTGCTTGCCCAGTACTTTTATATGTTTTTTTATAATAGTCGGTAATCTATCCCAATCAAACTGGTTAAGCAACTCATTAGGTCAGATGTGTAAGAGTTCATCAGGTAGTTATATTGGATCTATTTTGCTATCCCAGGTAATGAGCAATGTTCCCGCTGCTATTTTAATATCGCACTTCACCCTGCAGTGGAAGGCTGTCCTTTTGGGAGTAAATGTGGGTGGCTTGGGTACATTAATTGCTTCTATGGCTAGTGTTATTGCATATAGATTGTACATTCGAGAATACTCAGGCCATAATTACATGGGTAATTTTCTCTTCTATAATTTCATAAGTCTAGCAATTTTTAGCATAACCATGTATTATCTCACCATCACACCCTATTTTTTAGAGCTATAATCCCTGTGATACCGCTTTTCATACTTTTATAAAAAATATCAATCCTCCTGCTAGCAATGGACTATTCCTATTCTTTTAATAAGATGCTATAAATCGTAAAATCTATTAATAAAGCATTAATGGATTCAAATTCATTTTTTAGGAGGTAAAATTATCTTGAATAATGTTGTTATAACTGGAAGTTCCAGAGGACTTGGTTTTGAAATGGCTAGTTGCTTTCTACAGGCCGGCTGTAATGTAACTATTTCTGGAAGTAACAAGGGCAATTTAGATAAAGCATCAGAACGTCTGAGTAATTATGGAGATAGAGTCCTGGCAGTCCTTTGTGATGTTCGGAAACAGGAGCAGCATGCAAATCTATGGGAAAAATCCCTCGACAGGTGGGGTGAAATCGACATATGGATAAATAATGCAGGCATAAGCCAGGGCGGCAAGGCTTTGTGGGAACTATCTGCAGATGTAACTAAAAATATTATAAGTACAAATCTTTTGGGTATTGTCTATGGATCACAGATTGCTATGCAGGGTATGTTGAAACAGAATGAAGGCCACATTTACAATATGGAGGGTTTCGGCAGCAATGACATGGTAAGGAAAGGTCTAAACCTGTATGGGACAAGTAAACGGGCGTTGACGTACTTTACCAAAGCACTTGCACACGAGGCAAAAGGCACTAATATCAAGGTTGGTACTTTAAGTCCCGGTATGATGGTTACTGAATTTATTACCGGCCCCGTTGGGAAGAAAAATCACCAAATCGATGCAGACACCAAAAGAATATTTAACATATTAGGTGATAAACCTCAAACCGTTGCTCGTTTCATGGTAGACGAAATGTTAAGAAACAAAAAGAATGGTTCCAATATTGTATGGCTGACCCGTAGGAAAATATTATTTAGGTTCGCCAGTGCTCGTTTTGTGAAAAGAGATCTGTTTGAAAATGGGATATAGTCTTCCTATTCTAAAAAGGAAGGCGCTCCCCTATCAGATCATTTTATTAAATATATTAACGAATTTATAGAAGCTATTACATTTTTTAGTATAATATATATTATAGGAGTAGGTTAAAAATAACAGGCCAATCAATCACAAATAGAGATACACAGATTTTGTGGTAAACAATGATCCGGCATTTCAATAAAACATCGGAAATGAGGAATATATCAATGAAGGAATTCTTAAATGATCCGAATGAGAATGAAAATTTGCTGGAAAGCCCTATGAGTGAAGTTAAACCTTCTCCTATTGACGCTGTCATTCATGTATCAATATCGGACAATAGAATGGAAGCATATTTGCGTGTTGAACCACCTATGAATGGGGGTGCTACTCCAACCTATAAAGATTTTGAGGACGCACTTATCATTCGGAAGGTTACCTATGGAGTAAAAACTGCAAAACTGAAATCGCTGGCTGCACATCCAATCTATAATACGGACCATTTAGTCGCTGAAGGCGTTAAGCCCATAAATGGGGTCAATGGCACCTATGCATTTCAGTTTAGTTTAGAACATGATTGTCGGCCTAAGGAAAAACCAGATGGTACTATTGATTACCGTGACCTTGGTATTGTGAAAAATGTGAAAAAAGGGCAAGTTTTATGCGTAATAACCCATCCAACGGATGGATCTGAAGGCACAGCGCTAAATGGTTTGCGTCTTAAGCAGATTAGAGGTAAGGCGGTTCCCTTATTATCGGGAAAGAATACAGAACTCAGTGAAGATGGTACTGCTATATATTCGAAAATCGACGGTCAAGTTGAATATGACGGCGGGAAAATTAGTGTCAGTGAAACATTCTTTTTAAATGGAGATGTGGACAACTCAACCGGGAATATCAAATTTGTTGGCAATGTTTTAATACAAGGTACAGTTTTAGATAACTTTGTAGTTGAAGCTGGGGGCAATATTGAAATAGGTGGTACAGTTGGCTCAGCTACACTAAAAGCAGATGGTAATATACTTTTGCGTAGTGGAATTAATGGAAGTGAGATAAGCTGCAAAGGAAACTTAACCAGTAAATTTATTCAAAATTGCAACGTTTTTTCAAAGGGAAATGTAACAGCAGATTTTATAATGAACAGTAATATAAAGTGCGGTAACAGTCTTATAATAGTAGGCTCGAAGGGTAAAATATTAGGCGGAAGCTGTATGGCTGGCCAGAATATAACCGCTCATGCTATTGGTTCTATTACTGGTTTGGAAACCGATTTAAAGATTGGCATAGATCCTTCCATCTTTGCCAGACAGCAAGAGCTGGTTAAACAACTTCCAGGTTTAGAAAAACAAATACATAGTTTAAAAACTCTTATTTCGCTGCTCAAAGAATATGAGTCTGCAAACCGTCTGGTGCCCGATAAGAAAATTATGTTTGATAATGCAAAATTAAGTTACAACAAATGCATTGAATTATTGGCGAGTAATAAACAGGAACTATCCGAAATTAATGAAACAATCAAGTCCGGACACCAGGGCAGAATTATGTGCACCGGAACTATATTTCCTGGAACAAAGATAACTATAGGTTCTGCTAGAATGCTGGTTACCAATGCTATGGAGAGTACATCATTCTTTTATAGTCAGGGTTGCATTTGCCAAGGCCCTGTCCGCCAGGTATATTGAAATAAGCGTGTTAAATTAGTCATGTCTGCAAAACGTGAATCGCTGCACCTCTATGCTTCTTCACTTTTTCAATTGTTCGAATGATATAGCTGTTCAACTTCGCTTGAAAAACTTCCTCGGTGATCTCATTATTTTGAATCATGAACAAGCCCTTTTCCCAACTGGCAGTCAGGATAGGATTTAACAGTTCCTTGGCTGATAAGCGGACCAGTTCCACAATCGCCTCTCCTTTTGGCTCGGGTGAAACAATCTGGGTTTTGGGGTTAATTTTAATATAGCCAATATCCTTAAGCTTCTTAATAATCCCCGAACGCGTAGCTGACGTACCGATGCCGCAGGTCTTTATCTGCTCCCGGAGCTCTTCGTTTTCGATATACTTCCCCGCTTTTTCCATAGTCAGAATCAATGCCGCATCAGAGAATCGGGAGGGTGGCTTCGTTTCCTTCTGTTCTAAATCCAGGGCCGTTATACTGCACTTTTCTTTTTTAACCAGCAGATGAATAGGTGAAGTAGAGATCTCCTCTTCATTTTTGGCAGGGGTTACTTCATAAACCTCTTTCCAGCCTAGCTCTTTTAATGTTTTTGAATTAGTTACAAAGGTTTCACCTTTGATTTCTGTCTCGACCTTTACCGTATTATACTCTGCGTTCGGGTAGAAAATGGCCAGAAACCTTTTAACAATTATGCTGTATACATTCCGGCTATCTGTATCTAACCTGGACAAATCTGTTGCCACATAAGTAGGGATGATAGCATAGTGGTCAGTCACCTTGCTATCATCAACAAACCTTTTAGTTGATTTATCAATAGCCAGCTTACCAAAATCCTTAATTCTAAGGACAGAGTCCTTAAACACAACATTTTTATATAATCCATTAAGGACTTTTGGTATTTCTTGAATTATATCCGTAGATAATACCCGGCTGTCTGTTCTCGGGTAAGATATAAGTTTTTTTTCGTAGAGGCTTTGCGCGATCTCTAAGGTTTTATCTACCGGAAGTTTGTATTTTTTGTTAGCTTCCGATTGCAGCTCAGCCAGATTAAAAAGAAGAGGAGGTGGTTCCTTCTTGACTTTGACCTCTGCTTTTTTTACGGCAGCCTCCTGTCCCTTCAACTCATTTATAATTTCCAGGGCATCGTCGTGGCTAAGGTATTTCTCTTCATCTCCCACTTTATCGTCCGGCTCTGAGCCCTTTGTTTTCTTGGGCTGCCATTTACCCTTATAGGCAATATTGCTCGCTTGAGATAAAAAACCTGCTATAATGCCATAATGTACCTTGGGTACAAAGTTTCTGATTTCCAATTCTCTATCCACGACAAGGCCAAGGACACAGGTCATCACTCGCCCAATAGCAACTACTGACCGCTTGTCCTCTTTGAAATGAGCCGCTATGTCCTTACCGTACTGACAGGTATATATTCTACTGAAATTCATGCCAAAGAGCCAATCTTCTTTAGCTCTGCAATAGGCCGCCCGGGATAATGAATCGAACTCACGAATATCCTTGGCTTCATCAATTCCCCGTCTTACTGCTTCTTCAGTTTGCGAAGATATCCATACCCGTTTAGCAGGTTTATTTGTTTCACTTAATTGATAGACTAATCGGAAAATATACTCACCTTCGCGCCCGCTATCGGTGCATGAATAAATCATGTCCACATCATTACGATGCATCAGGTGCCTTATAACCTCAAACTGTTTTTTTGTTCCTGCATTATCAATTATCTTATATTTATATTCCTCGGGTATAATGGGTAGATGCTCCAATCGCCATGACTTATAGGCAGCATTGTAGACCTCCGGATAAGCCATGGTCACCAAATGACCATAGCACCAGCTTATGATTGCTTTATCATTTTCCGCATAGCCCCTACCCCTATCGGATTTAGATATTTCTAAACCTAACACGCTGGCAAAGCTTCCCGCGACCGATGGTTTTTCTGTGATGTATAAGTTTTTCGTCAAATATTTCTACCTCACGCCCCATATTAGGCTTTTTTCTTATTGATTGCCCGCAGGTCTATAAATAATGATATCACTTTGGCAGCTCTATTCTACGAAGATTTTGTTGTTGCTATAGCAAAAGCACCTACCTTTTGTACTGCAACTCCCAAGCTAGATTGTTATGTCTAACTTTCGAGGCGCAGTACATTTCAGCGGGTGCTCTTGCCGGCCATCTGACTTATAATGTCGTAGTTGAGGTGTATTCAACCTTAATTACATTATCTTTTTGTTTGCTTAATTTAGCTTTGTTCCCTTTTCCATCTTCTAGTGAGAGTTTTTCGAGTTCGTTTTCTTGAAAAAAATTAACTATAGTTGTTTCTACAAACCCAGCCCAGTTTATTTTCTTATTTTGCTCTTCCAAAGTCCTTGCAATCTCCTTTGCTCAAAATTTTACCTTTGATATTCTAACCGTGATTGTTTTATAAAGCAATGTTCTCGTGAACCTAATTTGCCTTAAAATAATATCCTGACATACTCTAAGCCTTATGATTGTCCCCTGCAACCCTGCTCCTGAAAAAACTGATAGGGCTGACAAATGGCCATCCCTTTATCCTTGTATAGATCAAACCGTAAGCAAATGATACAATTAGAACATAGCAAAAATGAAAGAAGATAAAAATGTTAACTAGCTTTAATGACCTAGGCATTTCGCATCTTATTTTAAAGGCAATAAAAGATATGGGATTTGAGATACCTACAGAGGTGCAAAGCCGAGCAATTCCTCAGGTTTTAAAACAGGAAGATTTAATCGTTATGTCTAAAACGGGCAGTGGCAAGACTGCTGTATTTGGCGTCCCTATGCTTCAATTGATTGATTCCCGAGCGGAGGGACCCCAAGCTCTGATTCTTACACCAACACGTGAACTGGCAGTCCAAGTAGACAGCGATCTCAAACTGATGTCAAAATATCTTCAACACAAAACGACGGCTGTATATGGGCAGCACAATATAAATGTTGAAATCCAAGCTCTTAATAAGGGCGTTTCTATTGTTACTGGAACACCGGGCCGGGTATATGATCACATTCGTCACGGGAATCTGAAAACTAAACACATGCGTTTTTTGGTGCTTGATGAAGCTGATAGGATGCTTGACATGGGCTTTCTTGATCAGGTAAGGAGAATTATCAAGACCCTCCCCAGGGATCGGGTGACTCTGCTTTTCTCAGCCACCATACACAATGAAATCCATAAAATATGCAGTGAATACATGAAACACCCGGTAACTATCGAGATTGAATCGCAAACCAAGACAGTGGATACCACCCAACAAGTATATTATCGTGTGGATAATAACCAAAAGAGTATACAGTTGAACCGTCTGCTTCTGGTTGAACAGCCGGAAAGTTGCGTAATTTTCTGCAACACACGAATTACCGTAGATAGGGTGCAAAGATATTTGTCTCAAAAGGGGTATGTATCTGAGGCCTTACACGGAGATATCCCCCAGTCTAAGAGACTTAAGACCCTAACTCAGTTCAAGCAGGGAGAGTTTCATTTGCTGGTAGCCACAGATGTTGCAGCCCGCGGAATTCACATTGATGATTTATCCCTGGTGGTCAATTATGATGTTCCTATTGAGAAAGACAGCTATGTACATAGGATAGGGCGCACCGGCAGAGCCGGGAACGGAGGCCGCGCTATCACTTTGGTTACAGGTGAAGATATTATGAGTCTCTATGAGATAGAAGAGCATATCGGAGCGAGGATTGAGGAATCGGAACTGCCTTCAGAGGCTGTTCTAAATGAGAAAAGATCTTCAATTAAGAAATGGATAGAGAAGAATTCACAAAAGATCATTTCAACCGGGGCTATTCCCCAATCTAATTTGAAAGAAACCCAAAACAAGCACTCTCCCAACAGGCCTGCTCAGCATTATAATAATAAGAAAGAGCGGTTGACCGAGGTAAATATGGATTATAAAACATCCAAACGGGTCAATACAATGAGTCACGTCGATCAGGCAAAACCTGTTCAGGCTATAGCTAAACCCGTACTTCCTAATTCGGTAGAAGCTAATATGCTCCATGCCAAAATAAGCACAGAGATTGTACAGAATCAAGATACTGCAACTAAGAAACCATTCTTTCGCCGTATACTAAAGCGCATATTTGGTTAGTTAAGCCATATACGTTTTTTTATGGTATTAACAATATTTATTAGGGAACTTACATTAATACCCATCTGATTCTAGTATCGTATAGACTCCGTTCATTTTAATACGGAGTCTTACTTTATTCCCCCATAAACGCGCAATATATTTTAGGGTAGGATGGGCATAATCCTGCAATAATTCTCGGCCATCCCATTCCTGTTCCAAATTCAGAATATTTCCTGAACTTATTTCCTTCACTCTTATAATTGGTATACCATTCATACCCACACTCATAACCAGTGTATCCCTTACTGTTTTCCATCCCGTCTCATCAGATACCTCGCTCACAACAAAATCACGTTCATATTTCTGAAATTCAAATAGATTTAATTCGCGACACAGCTCTTCGTCCAGGAACCGGCGGAGGAAAGAAACATCCCTTTCCTGTTCTCTGATATTGAATATTCGTCGATTATCTTCTGATTCGCTATCCAGTTTGGAAAACAATTTAAAACCCAGGTGATATGGATTTAACGAACCTGGGTGCGATGCAATAACTTGATTATGTCTCTTAATAAACTCGATATGCATGGATTGGGGTAAATTCAGGTGATTTAGAATTTTATAATGCCAAAAGCTCGCCCATCCCTCATTCATTATTTTGGTTTCTATTTGAGGAATAAAATATTGTACTTCTGATCTAACAATGTTAATTATATCTTTCTCCCATTCCGCTAATCGTGCATGCCGCATCAAGAAAAGCAGAATATCCTCTTCTGGCTCTAGGGGTACTTTATCCCAATCCGGTGCTCCTTCCTTATTCTCGTTAGATAATATATTTTCAGTTTGTTTAGACTGATAATATTTGTCCATGAGATAAGTTTTCGATTCATCCGGGGATAAATGTTTTTCATTAGTAATACGATAAACTTGAAAACGTAAAGCGTGTGCAGCATCAAGAATTCTCTCTACTCTTGCATATCCAATACTGGGATCAGCTATATAATCACTAATTCTGTTAGCATGAGATTTAAACATTTCGGGAGCATATTCAGCACGTGTGCCATCTTTAAAAAGGCGGTTATTTTTAAAGAAATCGTTATGTCCGTATACATGCGCAATAGTAAGGATCTGCAATAGCAGCGTGTTCTCTTTCATTAAATATGCCAGACAAGGATTAGAGTTAATCACCATTTCATACGGCAAACCAGTCAAATTGTAGCGATAAAAAGTCCTTTTTCTCTCCCATGCCTTGCCAAAACTCCAATGTGGATACCGCGAAGGCATACCGGAATAAGCCTCGTAGCTAAGCATATCCTCATAATTACATATTTCAAATTCCTGGGGATAACAATCAAGCCCAAATTTGTCTGCGGCTTCCTCAATAATACGGTTGTAATATTCTAAATCCGCTATCGTGTATTCTGCCAGCTTAATCACTCCTTATCCGTAACGGTTAAGAGCTGCTTAAAGGCGAGCCAGATATCTTCTTTATTGTCAATAGATACAGCAACAAAATTATCGGCTTTTATACTGGTTATAAATTTGTTCAGCATCGTATCTGAGTTATAATATGAACCAATTGATAAATTTATCTCACCATACCCAAACAAATTACATATTGAACAAAGTTCTATAGCGCGGTCAATAGCTTTTGGTGTATCCGCTAGCCAATTATCACCATCACTGCAATGGAAGGCATAAATATTCCATATCTCCGGACTATAGCGTTCCCGGATTATCTCTAAAGCTTTTTCATATGCACTGCTAATAAAGGTTCCACCCGATTCACCTCGATGAAAAAATTCATCTTCATTAACTTCTTGGGCCGTAGTAGTATGGTTAATAAATACCAGTTCAACATTGACATATCTATATTTGACAAACTGATATAGGAGAAAGAAAAAACTCCGTGCCAGGTATTTTTTGTTTTGATACATGGAACCAGAGTTATCCATCAGGCACATTACTACAGCATTGGACTGCGGACGCAACTCCTCTTTAACTTTGTGGTATCGCAAGTCTTCCTCGCGAAAGGGGAATCGTTCAATTTCCCTTTCAATGTCCATTTCGCGATATGATCTTTCCACCGTTTTCTGTCTTTTAATTCTTTCCTGCATAGAACGTTTCTTGGATAATCGTGGAGGAATCCCTTTTCTTTGAATGCCCCATCGTTTGTTGGTCTTGTCTGTTTCTATATAGGAGAATTTTTTTCTCTCCATATGAGGAAGCTCCAGATCCTCAAAGAGGTATTGTATCAGCTCTTCAAGAGTTATCTCTGTTTCATAATAATCCTCTCCATCTGCTGAGCCTGCTCCCTCACCTTTGCCCTGCCCGTTTGAACCTGCTCCCCCCGAAAATCTGTCACCGCGCTTTTCGTCACCCGTTCCAGGTACCACACCCGGACGGTTTTCGCCAAAAATAAATTGGTATTCCTTTATCCCCCTTATAGGAACCTTTATAATCTTATCCTTGCTTTTGCCAATAATGCTCTCCTCGGCAATTATATTTCCGATATTCCTCTTTATAGAATCCTCCACCAGCTGCCGATGACGCCTGCGGTCTTCAGCGCTTCTATCCCTGCCACCACCATCATAATCACGAAATATGGCCATATACATCACTCCCATTTATGGGATAATCTTGACTATCCATTATCCACTATTCACTTAATCAATCTTTCCATAAATTATTTGCTGCATACTTTAGTATCACATTGCAGCAATGCTCACAATAACCATTGCTTTTCATTTCTTCAATCATTAGATTATATTTCTTACCTTGTTCACTATCTCTGACTCTTGCCTGCGTAATAATACGAGACAATTCTCTTACTGATGAAGTTAGTTTCTTCTCAATGGCTTCTTTAAGGGGTTCATAACTGTCATATTCGATTTTTTTATTACTTCTCAAAAGAGAAAACATATAGGCTGTTACATCATGCCGGAAACCACGAGCTGCATTCCCGGTTAAACCCAATTGTGCTTCAATTGATTCCAAGAACTTTTCGTCTGGATCTAGCTCCTCACCAGTATTTATATCCTTTATCTTTACTTTGTTTACAAATGCTTCGGAATGATCCAAATAATTATTAAAAAGTGTCTCCGCTTGTTCCCTGTAACCGTGAATGAAGGCTTTAGTAACTTCTTTCTCAAGAATCCGGTTATATTCTTTTTTAACAACGTCCTGTAAATAACCAAGTAACTTTTTCTTTTCTTCTTCGCCAAAATCGCTGGCTATAACCGATTTACTTATTGAATCCAATAAAATGATAGGATTTATGCAATCGTACTCTGATTCGGAAAATGCATTATCAATAGCTTTCATTATAAAACGGGTACTAATCCCCCCAAACCCTTCTCTTCCGGCTTCTTCTCTCAATTCTTTTATATCAATCCTCTGGGTAGCATCCTTTTGTAAAACTTCTTCCCCATTGTAAATATGCATTTTGCTAATAATATCCACTTTGGATGAACGGGTTAGGCGGCTTATGATTGCGAATATAGAAGCCATTTCGATTGTATGAGGTGCAATATGAGCTTTGAAGTTACTTCTTTTAAGTATTTTTTTGTATATCTTAACCTCTTCGTCTAACTCCAGACAGTAAGGGACTTCAATTTTTACTATTCGATCCAGTATAGCTTCATTGGTATGGTCTGATTTAAATTTATTCCATTCAGATTCATTGGAGTGTGCCAGAATTATTCCATCAAAATAGATCATGGAGTTTTTACCTGGAGAAGGAATTGATTTCTCCTGTGTAGCCGTAAGTATGGTATGCAAGTATTCAACATCATTTTTAAATATTTCAATGAATTCTACCAGTCCTCTGTTACCTGCGTTAAAAGCTCCGTTTAATGACAACACTCTTGGATCATCCTCAGGATACAAATCCATTTTGGATATATCTACTGAACCAACCAGAACAGATGTATCCTGATTGTTAGGATCAACAGGAGGTACAACAGCTATACCTTTGCGTGAGCGTATAGAAAAATCGCTGCTTACTACTCTAAACTTTTCATATTCCCCTTTATAATCATGAATCAACCTATATCGACAAGCAGGACATAAATCCCCTTCGATTTTCACCCCTAGAATTTCAGCAAACTCTGCTCTTAGGTGTTTGGGAATTAAGTGCAACGGCTCTTCTCTCATGGGACAGTCTTTAAGAACAAATATTGGAGGATGCTGTTCTAAAGCTTTTTTCAGGCTTTCCATTAAGGAAGATTTTCCAGACCCAACTGGGCCAACCATATAAAGGACCTGTCGGGATTCCTCGCCACGCATTGCTGCAGAATGAAAATAGCGGACAATCTCCATTATGGTTTTGTCGATGCCATAAAATTCGTTTTCAAAGAATTTATATTTTTTAATTGTTTCTCTCCCATAGATTCTTTTCAAACGTTGATTATCTTCAGTTTTAATTGCTTCTACTCCCCAACCAACGATAAGTCTATACATGCGCTCGTGAGCCAGGACAGTTAATTCCGGATTATTTTTGATTATATTTAAATATTCTAAAAAACTCCCCTCAAATGCTTCATGCTGCTTGGATTCGCGATCTTTTTTTATCAATTCTTGAAATTCAACCATATAAGAATGATCCTCCTCTCAAACTATGTAGAACTCAAGCAAATTAAATTTGTCTTACTATGTATATATATGCGATTAAAAAAATATATTGAATTCATGGAGTTGGAAATATCCAACAAAATAAGAAGAACCAGCTAAAACTGGTTCTTCTTATTAAGGTTTGCTATTAAATTTATAAGTAAGAGCGTACGTTATTTCTAAAATTAAACCCTGAATAGCATGTCACAATATACAGGGACAGGCCATACGTCTGCAGGAACTATTGATTCAGTCGCGTCAATCACTGCACGGGCATCTTCCATGGCTTGAACAACTCTTTCTCGATAATTCAAAGCAGTCTCAAATGGGCAGTTAACAATAGCAGTGTTTACAGCGTCTTTCAGCGCAGCAAGGTTACTATCCATATTATCGGCAAGGGTTGTAATTTGTTCGAGACGCACTTTAGCAGCATTGCTCCCCGTCTTTTCAGATATTTCAGAAAGTTTCAAGGCATATCCGAATGTTGACGGCAGCAATTGCCGTTCAATCATATCAATCAGAGTTAAAGCTTCTACATTAATGGTTTTCGAGTAGTTTTCAAGCAAGATTTCATAACGTGATTCAATTTCCGTTTCAGTGAGAACTCCCATTTGTTCAAATACGGCTTTGTTCTTTTCTGATTTAATTTCTTTTATCGCGTGCACGGTGTTCCCAATGTTAGGAAGACCACGGCGCGCGGCTTCCTCAACCCATTCTGCTGAATAGTTGTTGCCATTGAAGATAATCCTATTATGTGCACTGGCAATTTCTTTAATAATTTTTATTGCTGCGGATTCAACATCTTCGGCCATTTCAAGAGCACCTGCAATTTCAGAAAGTTCTTTCGCAACGATCGTGTTTAAAGTGAAGCAAGGTTCTGCGATATTATTAGCCGAACCGCACATGCGGAACTCAAATTTGTTGCCTGTGAATGCAAATGGGGAGGTTCTGTTTCTGTCTGCAGCGTCTTCGGTAATTACAGGAAGTGAAGAAACGCCAAGATTTGTTTTTACGCGTCCTGAATCTTCATAAGTATTTCCGCTTATGATTGCTTCAATAATGGCATTGAGCTCTTCTCCCACGTACATCGAAATGATTGCTGGAGGAGCCTCATTGGCACCAAGCCTGTGGTCATTGCCGGCGCTTGCGACGGAGAGTCTGAGTAACTCGGCATATTCGTCAACAGCTTTGATTACAGCGGCGAGGAATACTAAAAAGTGAATATTCTCAGCTGGCTTCATGCTGGGTTCAAGCAGATTCAAACCGTCATCTGTGGCCATTGACCAGTTTATATGTTTTCCGCTTCCATTGATGCCGGCAAAAGGCTTTTCGTGAAGCAGAGCAGCCAGGCCATGCTTTTTTGCAACTTTTTTCATCATCTCCATAACGAGAAGGTTGTGATCTGCAGCTACACTTGCAGGATCAAAAATGATCGCGAGTTCATGCTGAGCCGGTGCAACCTCGTTATGCTTGGTTTTGGCGGTGATACCCAGTTTCCAAAGCTCTTCGTCAAGATCATGCATAAAATCAACAATCTTGATGCGAAGCCTTGCAAAGTACTGATCTTCAAGCTCCTGCCCTTTTGGCGGTTTGGCACCGAAAAGAGTGCGTCCGGTGAGAAGTAGGTCAACACGTTTTTCATACAGTTCACGGTTGATTAAAAAATATTCCTGTTCCGGGCCAACTGTAGAAATAACCTGTTTTGACGTGGTGTTACCAAAGGCTTTGAGCACGCGAAGAGCCTGATTGCTCAATGCTTCCACACTCCTGAGCAATGGAGCCTTCTTGTCAAGAATCTCTCCAGTGTAAGAAAAGAATGCGGTAGGTATGTAAAGCGTGCCTTCTTTTACAAAAGCAGGTGAAGTACAATCCCATGCAGTATAGCCTCTGGCAGATGCTGTCTCACGTAATCCACCGGAAGGGAATGAGGATGCGTCAGGCTCGCCCTTTATCAGTTCTTTGCCTGAGAACTCCATTACAACCCTACCGTCACCTGTCGGTGAAATGAATGCATCATGTTTTTCTGCGGTAATGCCGGTCATAGGCTGAAACCAATGAGTATAGTGCGTGGCCCCTTTTTCGATAGCCCACTCTTTCATCGCCGAGGCGACCTCATCAGCAACTGAAGAGTCCAGAGGAGCGCCTGAATCAATTGTTTCTTTTAGTACCTTGTACGCAGCTTTCGATAGTTTGGATCTCATAACTGTTTCATTGAAAACATAATCTCCGAAAATTTGTTCTGGTGTAAGTGCTTTTACGTTTTCCATTGCAATACCTCCTAAAAATAAACAAACAAAGGCGTTTCCGGAAGTAGTCCAGAAACGCCTTTGTTTCCTATACTAACTAATGATTATAAATCATTTTTGTCAAAAAAGCACTAAATATATGCTGTATTCAATAATAACATCAACTGAAAATATTACTAATATTCCTTCTATAATTTAGAATATTAGTAATATTATTGTCTATAAGTTTGGGAACAAACCCCTCTTTATGCAATTCTATCTATGCTATTCCGGGTATAAATGCTTGTCATAAATTCATCCACTTTAAAAAGGAATAATCCAGTTAAAGAGACACAGGTTTACATAATTATATTTATTGTTAAGTAATCTTTAATTGTTACCTGTTTGGCGTAAGATTTATCTGTAGTGCCAATATAATGACAAAGGTATATGTCAATCTCAGCTTCTACTGCTTGGTGACATAAAAAAACAGAATTCCCTGTACAAGGACTATAAGTGGAATGCCAACTTTGAATTTAATATGACGGGTTTTATGCCGCAATGTATACATACCCAACAGGCTTCCCAAGGATCCCCCTATTACTGCTATTGAAAGTAAATCCCTCTCCCTAATTCTCCAGGCTCCCTTCCGTGAGCGTTGCTTATCCCAGGCAAAGAGGCAGAAGCTTACAATATTAATAACCATAAGATAGAATAGAAATTCTAACATGCTTTCCTATACCTCCTTTAAGCCTATGAATACTACCTTTGCCAATTTTGAATCTCAATTATATTGCCTTCAGGATCCCGGGAATAAACCATGGTTAATATACCGATACCTTCATATTCCCTCTTGATAACTTCTCCAAGAGGGGTTCCGCCATGTTCCAGCAGATTATTTAAAACATCCTCTACTGAATCAACTTCAAAAGCAATATGTCCAAATCCTTGGCCATTTATTTCTGGCGGTATATTTCTGAGTATACTTGATTCATACTCAAATATCTCTAATGTTGGACCATCATTATATCCAGGTAATCTTAAATGAATACCTTTGATCCTAACGTTTTTTATATTGGTGGCTTTATCAATCCATTCTCCCAAAAGATCCCTTTCAGGGTAAGTAGGTTGGCATTTAAATACTTCAATATAGAACTGGGCTAGTTTTTTCCAATCTCCTGCAATAATGTTAGTGTGTGCAAACTTCATTTTCTGCCTCCTTATTAATTGTAACGTATGCCTTATATTGCAGCGGGTAATAAATTATAACTCACTGCTTTCCACTTGAGTTCCTACAATTACAACTATAGTTTATAATATTAACAGTAGATGGGACAGTTAGTTTATAGGCTAGCAGGAATTTATTGCCTGCGAATCTCTACATGAGCATAAAAACAGCCCTAACTAAGCACGGGTATAAAGGAAGTTAACATATGAGAAAGTATGATGGGGAAAAAGCGAAATTATTGCTTCATAAATGCCGAAAACGTGTTGTCTTATTTGTAATTGTTTTATTTTCTTTGCTATGCGGCGCTTTTTTGGCTATTAATTACTATGTTGAACAGATAGGAATAAAAAATATATATCCCGCTAACAACGTTCCAAATGCCGATGCTGTTCTTATTTTAGGTGCATATGTTTTTCCCGATGGAACATTATCGAGCATGCTTAATGACCGAGTAATTGTAGGATATGAATTATATGATCAAGGTAAGGTTCCCAAGATTATTGTAAGTGGAGATCATGGGCGCAAGGAATATGACGAAGTAAATTCAATGAAAAGCTTCCTTAGAAGTAAAGGTGTGCCTGGGCAAGATGTATTTATGGATCATGCCGGTTTTAGCACTTATGAAAGTTTGTACAGAGCCAGAGACATATTCCAAGTTAAGAAAGTTATTATTGTAACGCAGCGCTACCATCTCCTCCGTGCGGTTTTCATAGCACGAGAACTGGGCCTGGAGGCATATGGTGTGGCCTCCGATGTTCAAGACTATGGACAAGTAATGAGGGCTTATAAAATTAGAGAAATGGCAGCGAGAAATAAGGATTTCTGGCTGACAAGATTTAAGCCTCAGCCTACTTTTTTAGGAGAAGCTATACCGGTATTTGGTGATGGCGGAGCAACCGACGACAAGTAGTTGAGCAAAGTACCCCGCCCAGGCAGTTACAATATAAAAACAACGGTATTTTGCTCTTCTATAATAGAAAACGAAAACGCAATAATAGATCAACGCCCTTTTGGGTAAGTTTGGGCCCAGGTTTTAGCTGTTCCATAATATCAGCCTTTGGATCATAATTTTCATCAATGTATGGCCGAATTAGATCTGATTCTAATAATACCTTCAGGTCTTGAATACCATCCGGGAAGTTCTCCAATATTTCTTCAATAGGTACATGTTGTGGAGTATTGTGGACATTAAACATCTTAAGTAGAGCTATTTGCGATTGATTCATTTTTTTACAACTCCCTATACTTATTTAGTTACTTATTTAGTTACTTATCTAAACTTCTCTAAACACATCTCTTATTATTTGTACCATATTTCCTTATAAATATCGCTTTTATTTCATTTCAGAATTAAATCCGTTTTTCGAGGTGTTAGCATGAAAAACGGATCAAATGGCATTAGGTCCTCTTTATTCCTAACTTTCCTGAAAAACAACTATTGGATCATCGATGGTTTGAATATGTAGGATTTCTTTTTTTACACTTTCATTTATTTGGTTAAGTTCCTCAATTTCCCGTTTATATATTTCCACCTCTTCCAAAACCACCGAATGTTTAATTATCTCAATACGCTCTTCAGAAATAGGTATACGGATTATCTCTGAATCTTCGAACCGATTTGGGTTTCTTGGGTCAATTATCTTTTTTTCAATAACGAGTTCCTGTCTGCTTACCGGTACAACAACATTTTTTTCTTCATTTATAATTTCCTTGTGCCAGGTTACTTCTCCAGTTTGCAGCCATTTCTTAGTGATATCTAATTTTTCTTCCTTCAATTGAAGATCGATTTTATTAACGGCGGACTCATTTATCATCTTATCCTCCAAAATCACTTATTATAAAGAATACCTCCCAAATATTAATTTGGGAGGTATTAACATCATTTAGTCTTTAGTGAAGTTGATCAATATCATCAACTACATTCGCATTACCATCTTTGTTCACTCTAGCTTCTTCCCTTTTAAGAGTTTCTTTAATTTCTCGGTTTTCTTCTACTTCATTTTTGCGTGCAGATATTTCGCCAGTTATAACAGTGTGTTTGCCTACCTGAACTTGTTCCTCGCTTACAGCCATACTTAAAATCTCATCTTCATCATCAATAGATGATTCAGTAGGTTCATTGTCAATTGCTTTTCTTTCAATGATAATTTCTTCGTGCATAACAGGAACATTTATTACTTTTTGTTCTTCTATAACTTCTTTGCTCAATTTTACATTACCGGTTTCTACCCTATTTTTGGAAACATCCAGTTCTTCTTTACGAAGAACCAGCTTATCACCTTCAACAATTTTCTTTCCATCTTCTTCATTTTTAGTCTCATTTACTGAATCATCAAACAGCCCAAATAAATTTTTCATAAAAACCTCCTTATTATATTTGTATTTATAATTCCCTCTATACAAAATATTTATTTTGGTAAATTTACCTCGCAATTTATTCACTTAGCTATTAAACTGTATATTTTCATTCAATAGGTGAATGTATATGGCAAAATAGAAGTACATAGAATGGCAGCCTAAAAGTACATAAGACAAGGCACAAAAAAATGAGCCTTGCCAGTCATCCCAAAGTCTATTAACCTCTCACATGTAGTCGAATACATTGGG